>ERZ1034878.48-NODE-48-length-61162-cov-82.455431_pt1 | contig 61162 bp, 60 predicted proteins | sample MGYA00520593_ERZ1034878 | MGnify/ENA primary metagenome ERZ1034878 (study PRJEB33766, sample SAMN09781724) | gut metagenome | biome: gut microbiome | host: Homo sapiens | place: Madagascar | study: EMG produced TPA metagenomics assembly of the PRJNA485056 data set...
AAAATAAAAAATTTAATAATGATTATGCATATATGATATTGGATGCCGATCAGATCCCAATGAGACGCATTCCAGTTCCATGCAAAATCTGTAGCTTGTCATAATTGATATTTATAAATTATGATTTGCTTAAAAAAGAAAGGTGAACTACCACCTTTCTTTTTTACCTCCATACTATATAGTTCTTTGATAAATATCAAATAAGTTAGATATTATATATATGACGACATCTCATTAATTATTAAGGGAGGTTATAAAATGTCTGAAAAAATTATTGAAGAAAATATTGTTAAGCAGACTAATGAAGACTTAACAGCATATGCAGTATATGTAGCTAGAAAACGTATGCTACCAGCATGTGAAGATGGATTAAAACCTGTACAAAGAAAAATTATATTTGCACTTTATAATGATTTCCCTCAAACCGCTAAAGGGAAAACGGTTAAGACCGCATCAGTTACTGGTAAAGTAATTGAAAAGTATCACCCACATGGTGATACTTCTGTTGCAATGGCAATTAAACCTATGGCAAATTGGTTTGAAAGCTATGTTCCGTTGATTAATCCTCAAGGGTCATTTGGTAATATCTGGGGAGATGGGCCAGCAGCTCCACGTTATACTGAAGTAGCATTATCTAAATATGCGGTAGACTGTGTAATTGGTGATATGAAAGAAACTTATGCATCTACTGATTGGGAAGATAACTATGATGGTAATTATAAAGAACCAATGTTTTTACCAGCTACTATTCCTAATCTTCTCATTAATGGTACTTTTGGTATTGCGGTAGGATTAAAGACAGAAATTCCTAAGTTCAATATTAATGAAGTTATTGATGCAACACTTCATTTGATTGACCACCCAAATTCAGATGTAATATTAATTCCAGATGACCCTCAGGGTTCTGATATTATTGATACTGATTGGGTAACTATGTCTAAGACTGGTAAAGGTAAATTTAAAACTAGAGCTAAGATTGAGATTGGTGAATTTCATCATAGACCAGCTTTGTTTATTAATACTTTACCATCTATGGTATTCTTTGAATCTATTAGAGATAAGATTGAGAAACTTAAAGAAGCTAATCAACTTCCACAGGTAGTAGATATATTGAATAACTCTAAGATTCCAGATTTGAAATCTAAGAATCCAGAACAAGTATTCCAAGTTATTATCTCTTTAAAGAAAGGTGCAGATCCAAACTTTGTAAAACAAGTTCTGTATGCAACTACTTCTTTGGAGAAAACTACATCTCTTAATTTTGAAGTTCTGTATAAGAATATGCCTGTAAGCTGGAATTACAAACAGTACTTATTGAACTTTATTAACTTTAGAAGAGAACGTAAAGGAAGACTGTTCTCTAATAAACTTAAAGAATGCAGAACTAGAATGGATGTACTGGATTTGTATATTAGAGTAATTGAATCTGGTAAGATTGATGAAATCGTAAAGAAAATTAGAAAACAGAAATCCTCTGACGAATCTGAACTTATTGAATTCATTATGAAAACAGTCAAAGGTGTAAAACCAAATCAGGCTAAGTTCTTATTAAATACCAATATTAAGAGACTCAGTTTGGGGTATCTGAATTCTTATAGAGCAGAGCATCAGCAACTTCAAGAAGATATTAATAGATATTATGATTATTGTCTTCATGTAGAGAAGATTGATAGTATCATTAAGCAAGAACTTATTGATGCTAAGAAGAAGTATGGTTGCCCTAGAAGATCTAGAATTATTTCTATTAATGAAGCAGAAAATATTCCTGAAGGAACTTTTAAAGTAGTTCTTACAGAAAAAGGTTTCATTAAGAAGATGGATATGAATGATAAATCTTCTATTAAGAATGATAAGATTGATTTCTCTATTGTAGTAGATAATAAAGATAGCATTCTTCTATTTAGTAGATTAGCAAAAGTATATAAACTTCCAGTACATAAGATTCCATTCTCTAAACCTGGTTCTAATGGATTAGATTTAAGAATGGTAGTAAAGAAATATGTAGGTGAAGGTATTTCTACATTAATTCCAGAATCTGGTATTCAAAATATTAAGTCTATCTTTGAGAAAGATGGTATTGAATGTGATATTTTCATTTTAACCAAAGATGGATTATTTAAACGTATGGATATTAGCGAAGTTATGAATGTAACTGTATCTGGATTAATGTATGCTAAGCTTAATGAAGGGGACTATATTACTGATATCATTCTTATGAATCCTATGAATGAACTTATCATTTATTCTAAGAATAAGGTATTACGTATGTCTGGTATGGAAGCTCCATTACTTAATAGAAGTACTAAGGGTAATGTAGCTATGAGAAGTAAATATCCAATAGATGGGTTTACATGCATTACTCCAGATTCTAAATATGTAGTAGCTATTACAAATTCTGGTAGAGTAAATAAAGTTCCACTTAATATTATTCCATTATCTTCCAGAGGTAAGTCTGGTAATAGTGTGATTAAGTTAGGAAAGAATGATGGTATTTATAATATCTTAGTTTGTAAGGATAATGATAGCTTTAATATCATTACAAACAGAGGAAGTAAGATTATTAATATTAATGAATTGAAAGATAGTTCATCTATTAGTACTGGAGATAAGCTTATTGATAGTTCAGGTATTGTAAGTATTATTCCAGTAACGGAATAATTACGGCAGTATATACCCCTAGGCGTGTCCTATCGCCTAGGGGTATATACCGTTATTTTTAGGAGAAGTAACATGAAAAAAATCGCACCGAAAGATGAATTCAACAACAGTGCCATAGATAGACAATCCGCACCTTAATCGTTATCTATGAAGCAATATATATCCACCACCGTTATATAAATATACATTGCTTACTTTAATGTTACTTTTTATTGACCGGAGATTGATAAAAAAGGCTAAGTTATTTTAGCCTTTTATTTTTTTGTAATAGTGAGAAAGTAAACTTATATACTATATCTATGAAGGTAAAGCAATAATACTTTACCGGTTGTTTATGTCCAACAGAAAGGAAGACTATCATGAACGGAGTTATTATTACGAACAAAAGAAATGCGTTGCCTGAAAAAGACAGCCGGTCTATTCTTGACTTGTTCAAGAATTTTATTGGTAGCCTCAGCGATGAAGCAACTTTGTACGTCACTGATGAAAGCTGCAATAAGCAGTATATCATCATCAGTGATTGGATGCAATCATATTGCATCCAGTGGATTGGCAATGATTACAAATTCACTGGTCAGGATATGCTTTACTGCAAGCATACCACTGTAAGTAATGGTGTTAAAGTGACTAAAGAAAAAGAAGTCGCTTTGCATCGTAAGCACGTACATGAGCTCTTCGCGTATGCTAGAGAAATCTCTGGTATTCGTGCAGTTTTATACTAATTAGTTGTTTGTTATGAAGACCGAGATAACTCGGTCTTCTATTTTATTCTGTTATATAGTCTAACACATTGCTAGACTATTTTCCTTAAAGGAGGAAACTATCATGATTAACAACAGCAAAATTATTCTCATCAGAAACTATATTCTTTCTGAAATGAAAAAGATGGGATCGAGAGTCCGCATCGTTGATGCGGAAATTGAAGTTGAAAGCAAGAAGAAAAATTCTTCCAGCAACTTCAGATTCAAAGTTCTTCAGAGTAACACCAAAAGCACTCTGATGCGAATTGTCTATTCGGCTTATGAAGCCGACGGAAAATATCTCGTAAGAAGTTCTGAAGAAGAACTTCCAACAGAGGAAGTAAATGAACTTTTCTATGCTATCGCTAGACACTAAAGAATAGCATAGAAAGCAAAATAAAGATGGCCTTATGACCATCTTTATTTTTTGTTATTTTTTAACTTTATTATAATATAGAAAGGAGCGTACTATGGCTAACAAATCATCTATAAAAGATAATGTTTATACTAAAATCGAGAGCATATTGCCTAAACGATTATCACAATATAAAACCTGTTTATCAACTTTTATTACAGATAGACATGAAGAATTATTTAAAACTGCTCCATTGGACAGATTATATTATAGAGAATCAGATATATCTAAAATGTTTGAAGCTGTGAATATAGAAAAAAAAGTAGTTAAAGATGCTATATCTAATACCTATTATGGACCTCAAGCTAACTTTAACCCTAGAGCAGCTAAAGATGAATTAACTGTATTAATGCTTACAATAATTAGATATTTCTTATTAAAGAAAGATAATAAATCATTAGATATATCTATGATCTATTTAGCATTCTCAGGTAAATTCTATCCTAGTATCCATTATATGTCTTTCCCTAAAGTAGTACCACAAGACTTCGTAATGGAATATGTAATCAATAATATGCTGAATAATAAATTCGTATTAAAATCTAAAGGTAATCTATTTGCAGCTATAATGAGTATTTGCCAAACTTGGGTTAAAACCTATGAGAAAAGATTTATTAGTTATTCAGATGAAGATGTAGTATATCTTATAGGTCAATTACATTCTAGAATTAGAAGCTTTATGATTAATATAGCTAAAGCATACTATAAAGCATATGAGAATAAAGATTACATTGTTTATAACTCCGATAATGAAGATCCTAAGAATAATGGTGGTGATTATCATTTAGCTTCTTCAGATTCATTCAAAGCAGAGAAAGTAATACAAAGAACTATGTCTTTCATAGTAGCTAGTGGTGCTGATTATAAGCTGTGTAAATTATCGTCTAATACTACAGTAAAGACTGAGGAACTAAAGTCTATTATAGAATCTATACTGAATGATAAGAATAATATGATATTAGTTCGTAAAGCTATAAGTATTTTAGTATATACATACTTTGAACAGTCTAAAGATAAAAATGTACTTACTATGAATTTTATTACCTATAGTATTACTCCTAAGCCTAATACTAAAGATGAGCATGTGTTAGAATTAAAGAGTATCATAGATAATTGGCTTAATACCGGTTCTGTATTATACAGAAAGAGAAAACACAGATTAGCAACTAGAAATAATTATAATAAAGCATTATTAATGTACTTAGCAATGTCAATTTATCAGGCTAATAAATAACTATTAAGCTACCTAATATTAGGTAGCTTAATAAATTGTAATTTTAATATATTTAAGTTATATATCATATCTATGAATAACTCATGCATTTATTTACTAGCAATAGCTAGAAAGGAGAAATAGTATTATGGAAAGAGAATATTCACCAAAAGAAATCGCTAATTTAATTTCATCTTCTCAAACCACTGTGCGAAGCAAGATAGTCAACGGGGATTTGAAAGCTAATAAGAAAGGAGGAAGATACATAATTAAAGAAAGCGATTTACGCATTTTCTTGATCAATTTTCCGTTATACACGGATATTGAATGGTGCTGCGACAAGGATAAATTTGAATTGATGAGATTAATTATCTGCGATCCAAATAATAAATTTATCCCAGCACTTAAAGAACAATGTAAACTAACTATTGGGGTTCCTTGTGGTACTGGGCATGATACATATATACGATTAGCAGAAAAGTATCATCACCTCGATCATACCAATCATATCATTGGTAAAAAAGGAATCAGAAAGTTGGCTCCGAAATATACATATTTTGATTTTAATTAAAAGAAAAAGGAGAAGTTATTATGCCTAAAAATTATACAGTTAAAGAAGTAAGTCGAATTCTTGGTGTTAATGAAATCACTGTCAAACGCCGCATCAAAGACGGCAGTTTAAAAGCTTATAAAGAAAAGAATAAGCTCTTTATCTCCGAAGGAGATCTTAATGCTTTTCTTGAAACCCATCCTAGGTACTCAAGAAAAGTAAAAGAATCTCATCAGTCCGAAGATGCAGTGGTAGATTTCATCGCTGCGAATGAAGCATTCAACGTGTATGCTTCATTTTTAAAGAAATTAATGGTGCTGCCAAAGAATGACGACACCATTAAATACGTTACCAATATGGTGGAGAATCATAAATCCCTATTGGATTTGGTCATCAATGAGTTGAAAGAAAAATAAATAATAGAAAACCTTATTGAAAGGAGGTGATTATATTATGGCAAACTCCGTAGATCTTGAGAAGCTGAAACTCAGAAATCTCAAGATAGCTAAGTGTGAAGCTAAATGTGCTATTAGTAGCCTTAATAGCATTTTGGCTCAGCTCGAGGCTAACGATGGTTCCTTCATCGACCTCGAACATGCACATGACTACATGGCTAATGTAGTCATGTATGTGGCTGCACTGAACACCATGAATGGTCATGACGTATGATCACTCATGGTGAGCTACTACGGGTGCCGAAGAGTCAAATGCATTCTTTTGTCTGAATGCATAAGGACATAGTAAGCACAAAATTCCGAAGAAAAAGTAAACTAGTCTCATTAGCTAGTTACGGTTAGTCTCATTTGCTAACCTTTCTTTTTTTTATTTAAAACAATTTCTTATCTACATAATCATCTAATAACTGATTGTATCTATTATCTAAGTCTTTAGTTTGACCTACTTTATTTGAATATATTACATTGCGTAAGAGTCCATATGGAGTTCTAGAATGTTTAGTATTATACAACTCAGCATTAAGCTTATTGATATTATTTATTTTCTCTAATAATTCTTGTTTTTGTTTTTTGGTAAGAGATTTGTTGTATTTTAATTCTCTCTTCATAGCGTTAAGAATATAATTTAACCTATTAAAAGTATTAGGATAGTTATTTACTAATAAATCAGTTAAAACTAAATTTAAATCAAAAGTTAATGTGTTTAATACTCCTTCAGGTTTCATATACCCATTAATTTTAAAGAATAAAGCTAAGCCTTGAGCTAGTTCATACCCATATCCATAGTATGCAGCAAAGTGATCTGCAAACTTTTCGCCTTCTTGAGAATCCATATTATCGAAAAAGTACATACCTAAAGCATTTGCTTTACTATCAGTTTTTCTTTGTTCTTTTTTATTAAGATTATTATATTTCTCTACAAGTTCTTTATCAGTCAATTTATTAAATAAAATATTTTGCAAAAGATTTAATTCAGCATTTAATTTGAAGAATAAGAAACTAAATATATGACCTATTTCATGCAGCATAATAGCTACTAAGTAATCAGCTTTCATTTCTTTATTGAATATAATAGCTGTAGTAAAAGTTACTGTAGCATTACAAATATCTCTATTTTTAAATCTCATTCTCTTATCAGGAGATATTTCTATAATATTTTTATAGTTAGATAACTCTATGTTTTTATAAGTAAAATCACTAGACCAAGCATTTACAATATCATCTATTTCTACAAGAAAATCAAACTTTTTACCAAAGTTAAATTCTTTAACTAATTCTCTATATGTAATTTTACATAATGATCTTAAATCTTTTATAAGTTTTGGTTTATCCTCTTTATTTATAGTAGATCCAGTTTTTGGATCTATTTTATCTTCCCATTTAATTTTTATTTTTCTTATTTCATTTTCAATGGTTAATAACGTTCTAGGTTTTTTAAATACATATGCTTCATTATAAGTTTTCATTTTATCACCTCTTACATAAAAGTTATTAACGGTATATAACATCTAGCTTATATAAGCTAGATGTTATATACTTATTATTATGGGAAGTTATGAAAAAGTGAAGACAGAGAATGAGATTGGGGTAAATATATTTTTTGTCTTCACTATATTGTTATATCATAATTGTTTTTTAAAAATAGTGAGCATCTTAATTCTAAAAACATAAAAATAATTGGTATTCGTTTTATGAGGTGATAATATGGAAGCTGTATTAGAATCACAACAGAATATAAAAAAAGCTAGAAAAGAAGTAGAGAATCTTATTTATAAGATTATGGATATATTAGACCCATCCAATGCAAATAGTTCTTGGTATAAAAAGAAGTTTGCTTCTATGTCTGATAAACAGTTCTATGAATATTTTAAACAAGAATTTCCACTGAAGTTTCAAATGAAATTGTTTGATATTGAACCAAAGATGTATCAAATAGAAAAAGCAGCTAAAACTTTAAATGTACCTTTGATGGAAAAAGTATATTTACCATTTATATATACCAGTAATGATGGTAAGCCAGTAAAGACTAATTATGAAGCATTAGTTGTCTATGCTCCATTAAAGAAGATGAAGCAGTTCTTAGCTAAGAAAAACTCTATGTCTATTAATACTGACGAAAGAAATATGAAGAGTGGTAGATTAATCAATAAAGATAAGAATGGTAATACATCTGATAGAGAAATGGAATGTCTTGCTGTAATGGGTTTATCTAATACCATGAGAGAATTAGCTACTTATAGAGCAGATACAGTAAAAGCTAAGGATGAGTTCTATTCTACGATTGCTGAAAAGAATATGGTTTCGTTAAATGATGTAGAAGTTTCTAAAACAGACTCTACTGCTAGAAATACATTGAATGTATATCTGTTAGGTGCAGGAGTTATGAGCAATCTTATTACTATTAAGGATAGTTATATGCTGCCTTACACTTCTGATATTAGAAATAATAATAAAGTTAGAAGAGAAAGTTAATACTAGCTTAAGTTATATATTATAATTATGAAGTTTTAAATTAGAAATTTAGTTTAACAAGTTATTAATTTTAGAAAGGAAGTGAAATATCATGAATGAAAATGATGAAAAGATTTCTGTAATCACTGAAGTTGGTGATTTAGGTATTGGTGTGGATGAGCTTAATGAGAAAGATCAGGAAGCTTATCGTAAATCTAAAAAAGAAGAAAAGAACGATAACAAATAATCTCTAACAAGAGATTTATAATTCCCTATTTACAAGAACTAGAGATTGCTCTCTAGTTCTTTTTATCGTATATAGTTTATTTACTTTAATATTTATTATCTTTAAGGAGAGAATAGTTATGCAAAACTTAACAAATGTATCCAAGAAGAAACTTATTCTGGAACGGTTAATTACAGTATTTTTAGTTGTAGCTTTTATTATCATTAACTTTTTACTTTGGGGTAAAGTATCTATTATTGATACTAGAGTAACTAATATTGAAGATCAGTTGTCTGAAGATAATACCGCTAATCAAAAAGTATATAATATTTTAGTAGAAATCCAAAAGCAACAGCAGCGTATTGAAGAAAGACAAAAACAGCAAGATGAAACTATAAAAAAGACATTGGAGGAGCATGCTACCAATATTTCATATATTAAGAGTACTGGATATGACGTAAACTCTGATTTATCGAATAGCAATATGAAAATCACATCTAAAGATATGAATAAGATTATTGATTATTGGATTATGCATATGGGTATTCAATCTCAGTTTAAGAATAAAGGAGATGCGTTTATCAAAGCGTCTAAAGCATCTGGGCTAAATCCTATTTATATTTTAGCACATGCAGCTATTGAATCTGGCTGGGGAACAAGCTATATGGCAAGAAACAGACATAATTATTTTGGCATTAATTGTGTTGATGCTAACCCCAATGCTGGCTATGTAATGGGCAATGATATTGATGCGGGTATTATTAACGGAGCCGTATGGATTAGTAATAACTTCTACAAGAATGGTTATACTACATTGCACTCTATGAAGAATGGTAATTACGCTACAGATCCTAATTGGGCATACAAGATCTCTAGTGTTATGAATAAATCTATTCAAGCATTGTAAACAAAGGAGCATTATTATGGGAAAGACTAAAGCAGCAACTTTAGACTGGTACTTGAGGCATAAAGTAGACGGAGTACCAATAACTATGGCATGGAAATATTATGATGCTATTAGTATAGCTAAAGAAATTTGCCATTATAACTATAAAAAGTATAAGCGTTTCGGCAATAAATATAATAATTCATACTATTTGTGTACCGAGAAGCTATTCATAATCATGTATGTGATTTATGGTTGTTATTTAGCAGCATTTGACCGTTCATTATTTGTTTGCGATTTCTGTAAACGTAGTGAAAATGATGATTCGCTTTATATTTCTTCATACGATGTATTAGATTATTACGAGACAAATTATGATGTAAGAAAGTTTTATGAAAAAGATCACTCTTATGATAAATATGCTATTAGTAAGAGTGATAAGAAATTTATTCATAAAATAGTAGAAATTTTTAATGATAGAGGGCCTGTGTATAGTAGAGCATTTATTGAATTATACAAGCTTAAAGATCCAAATGGTATTTATGAAGATGATTTTGTGAGAAACGCATTCATTGAATTTATCAATAAATACACTATTAGGATTAAAGTTAAAGACTAATATAACCTTAATGTAATTATAAAATTTTATTAGTAAAGGAGAAAATTATTATGATGCTCAATGCAAAAATTATCGGAATTGGTGCTGCTGGTAATAAAGCAGCTATTGAACTTATGAACGAAATTCCTGAATTGCAGAATAATATTATGCTTGTAAATACTACATTGAAAGATATCCCTATGGAATATCGTGAACATGCAGTAGAACTGGAAGGTCTTTATAAAGGCTGTGCTAAAGAGCGTTCTGTAGCTAATAATATCATGATGGAAAATCTTAAATCAAATAAATTTGATTATCCATATGATGATAAAGATGCTATGACTATTATTGTTACCAGTGCTGAAGGTGGCACTGGTTCTGGTGCAAGTATTATGCTTGCTAAATATATTTCCTCTGTGTATAAAACCCATATTCATTTCTGTATCTTTACAGGATTTGAAGACGATGTAAGAGGATTGAAGAATACAGTAGATCTGTTTAAAGAACTTGATCCATCTTATACTGTAGAAGCTATTTCTAATAAGAAATTCTTGGATGAAGCTTATGGTAATAGACTTAAAGCAGAAGAATTAGCAAATAAGAAATTCTGTGAAAATATTAAAATTCTTTTAGGTGGTACTATTACTGAGTCTAAGCAGAATATTGATGAATCCGACTTGCTTAAACTTGTTAATACCCCAGGGTTTATGGTCATTGAATCTGCTAATCTGAATAAGATTAAAAATGTAGATGACTATAATAAGAGACTTATTTCTGCTACAGATGATTCTAAGTCTCTTACCACCGAACCTACATGCAAACGCTTTGGTACTATCTTGGATATCAGTGATAAAGAATCCTACTTTGTAGATTATTCTAATAAAGTACTGAAGGATAGATATGGTGTGCCGTATGAAAGCTTCTCTCACATCCAGAATGTTCATGAAGATAATACCATTCAGTTTATTATCTCTGGGCTTAAGATGCCAGTAGAAGATATTGAAGAAGTTTATAATGATTTCATTAATACTAGAGCATCTGTAGATGTATCTAAGGATGAATTCTTTAGTAAGAACTTCTCTACTGAAGCTAATGAATTTGATACTCTTACTAAATCAGAAAAAGAAAAGAATATTAATTCTGCTAAAGAAGATTTCTTTAATTCTCTTGGTGCTAATCCTACTGTAGTAGAATCTGAAAATGGTACATTTAAGAAAGTAAAAAAGATTGTAGTTCCTAGCTCAGAGTTTTAAGGAGTGATACAATGGAAATGAATTCTGAAGAATCTATTATGAGTGCTTTATATGCTAAAATTGCTACTCATGATGATTATGAAATGTATGATTATGTGAATACTAACTACAAAGCTATTCTTTATGCTCTTTATAGTAAGAAATCTAAATACCATAATCTGATTACAAATAGTTATCTTTTAAGTATTTTGAATCAAGTATTTAATGGTACTATTTCTATTGATCCAGTTTATAAAACTTATTTGGATTCTATTTTGTACTATATCATTGTAAATACTAAAACCACTGATTATGTTAGAAAGCTTGCCTTCATGTTAGGGGAATCTGCTAACAAACAAGTGGTAAAGCAATTAGAATCTTTAGAAGCATTTGATAGTGAAATGTGTATCTTCTTAGCTATTACTTTGTATTCATCTTTAAATGATAAAGATAGAATTAGAAAGTTTAATTTCACTATTGCTACTTATACTAAAACTGTATCTGTAGAGAATATTATTAGAATCTATGCTATCTTCTTTAGTAAAAACTTCTCTGTATTGTTTGTAAACAGTATGTTTGATACTACAATTAAAGATGCTATTGAAAAAGAAGAAAAATGGGTTACTGATACACTTAAAGAAAATGATAAGAATATGGATACCGCTTTAATGATTATTCTAAATTCATTAGAGTTTGCTTCTGCTAAATCTTGCTTACAATCATTCTATAATGAATATGTAAATCGGTCTTATAACTCAGATCTTATTAGATTTGGATTTACAAATTGTGATGCAAAGTATCAGAATATCCATAATGTATTAAATGCATTCGCTTCAGAAGGCACAATGATTCCTTAGTAATTTAATTTAAACTGAGTGTGGTAGCACACTCAGTTTATTTTTTTTTAATTTAGATATACGCATTAACTTTAATAGTAATGGGAATACATTTTTATTTTTTACAGGGGGTAAATAAAATGACTTTATTGTCCGATATGTTTAGACAGGAAGTATCCAAAAGTAAAGATATGTCTATGAGTATAGAAGCTACTACCGATGTAGGTTATCCTACAGGGTTTGCTAATTTTGACTTTATGAATGGATACATTCAAACTGTCAATAATGAAGCTAAAAATCTTCATGAAGAATACTATTCTCTTGGTATTGCTAACGGTTCATTTGTAATGGTGATTGGTAGATCTGGTTGCGGTAAATCTACTTTCTGTGAACAGATTGCTGCCAATATTATTAGACCATTTAAATCATCTTGTATCTTTGAAGATTCTACCGAATCATTATCTGCTACATGGCAAAGAAGAGAAATGCTTACTGGCTATTATGGTGATGAACTTAAGCAGAGATACATCATTAGAGATAAAGGCATTACAGCCGAAAACTTCTATGAACGTATTAAAATGATTCATGATATGAAGCTTGCTAATAGAGATGATTTTATCTATGATACAGGAAAGCTGGATAGCTTTGGCAATCCGATTATGATGTTTGAACCTACCGTATATATTCTTGACTCCGTTGCACTTCTTATGCCTAAGAATGTATTAGAGCAGGATGAACTTGGTGGTACAATGTCTACTACAGCAGGAGCTAAAGTAGTTACTCAGGTATTTAGAGGTATCATCCAGATGCTTAAAGCTGCTAATATTATTCTTATTGCAGTTAATCATATTTTGGATGATGTATCTATTACTGGCAGACCGAAGAAACCATCTCTTGCATATCTTAAAGTAGGTGAAACTTTACCTAAGGGTAAAACTATTATCTATCTTGCTAATACTATTATTAGACTTGATGATGTAACTAAACTTAAAGGTGATGAGAAGTATAAGGTATGGGGTTCATTAGTAGAAGCTACTTTGGTAAAGAGTAGATCAGCTAGATCCAATCAGAAAACTACATTACTCTTCAACCATGATACTGGGTTTGACCCTATCCTGTCATCTCTTATCTTTATGCAGAATACAGATAGAATCCATGGTGCAGGTATTGGTTTGTACTTAGATGACCATAAAGATATGAAATTCTCTATGGGTAATTTTAAAGAAAAAATGCAGAATAATGAAGAGTTCTTTAATACTTTTACCGCAGCATATATTGAAGAACTTAAAAAGATTCCAGAAGCAAATGTAAATCCAACTACAATCGCTAATAATAAAATCAATGAAAAAGTAATGAATCTCTTAAACGTATAATAAATATATATTATAGTATTGAAGTTACTTTAATAGATTTTATTATTAGAAAAGGAGAAGAAACATGGCAAATAATTTGGATTTAAATAGTACTGCTAATGAAATTGAAAAGAATTTACCATCGCGTGAGTATACGCTAGGTAAAGGCTTATTACAACCGTTTAATGATACTAATTCTGGTTCCAGAAAGATTATGCAAGGAATTCAGAAAGAACAATCCATTCAATTATGTAAAGCTGAAACTCCGATTATTATGACTGGTTATGAAAATAAATTTGCATATTTGTCTTCTAACTACGTTAAAACAGATGCTCAGTATAAACTGATTGATAAGATTTATAAGTATGCGAATAAGTATTATGCATTATTGTACGATATTGAACATAAGATGCTTCATTGTGTAGAAAGAGTTACTTATGAATATCGTACAGAGATTTATGGTATTAATATAAACAATGATGGATTAGATAGTTTCAATAGAGGAGATACAATTCCTAAAGGAACTACATTGGTTAAATCTGATTCATTTGATGAAGAAGATAATAAGACTGATGGTATTAATCTTACTACTGTTTATATGGCATTAGGATTGACTACAGAAGACCCTATTGTAATTAGTCAGAGTGCAGCTAATAGATTTAAATCTCCATTGTTTAATGAAATTGAAATCGTAATTAATGAAAACGATATCCCATTGAATATGTATGGGGATGATACTTATTATAAAGCTTTCCCAAATATCGGAGAGAAGATTAAAGATTCTATTGTATGTGCTATTAGAAGAGAAAGAAAAGATGATGAAGCTCTTTATAGTCAGTCTAAAGAAAGACTTAAACAGCTAATGATTTCTGATACTACATATATTTCCGATGGGGAAATTGTTGATATTGATGTATATTGCAATAACCCAGATAAACTAGAAGATATGTATTATCAGCAGCTTAAAGAGTATTATGACAAGAATATTGAGTTCTGTATTAAGCTCTATAAAGCAGTTGATAAATTCTTGGATAGTCATCCTGGAGTTAAAATGACTTATGATATGCAATCTGTATATCGTAAGTGTAGAGATACAGCTAATGGTATTCCATATATCAAAGACAAAGTATTCAATAATATCATTCTGAGAATTATCACTAGAGAGAATAAAGTACTGCGTAAAGGTGATAAGATTACAGATAGATATGGTGGCAAAGGTGTTATTTCCGCTATCTTACCAGATGATCAAATGCCATTATTTTATAGAAATGGTAATTGGTATCCAGTAGATGCAATTTATAACTCTTCTACTATTATCAATAGACTTAATCCAGGTCAGTCATTTGAAACTGAACTGACTTGGATTGGTTCTAAACTTCTTGAAGCTATTGGTACGTATTGGTATCCTGCTAAGCATGATGATTTAATGGAGGGCATGTCTTATCTTAATAGATCTGCTGTTGTCGATGTCGCTGAGCAAACTGTACTTAAATATCTCTCTTTGATTAATATGGATTATGCTACAGATTTTCATAGAATCATTATGTCTACTCCTATCGAAATGAGAGTTGAAGATATGGATTATCTCATAGAAAGCGGAAATATTCCTGTAGTAATTACTCCAATGAAAAATGAGATGACATTAGAGATTCTTAAGAATATCTATAATACATTCCCATGGATTAAAGAAGAGTATCTGTACGTTAATCAGAAAGATTCTAACGGTAATATTAGAAAGATTAGAACTAATAGACCATTAGTAGTTGGTAAGAAATATATCTACCGTCTAAAACAATTAGCTGAAGAAAAGTTCTCTGCTGTATCATTGGCATCTACCAATATTAGAGGTGAGAATACTAAGACTAAAGCTAATAAAATGCATATTTCTCCAATAGCTAAAACTCCAGTTAGAATTGGTGGTATGGAAGCATCTGAGTTAATGCAGTTACCAGAATGCCAGTTCACTGTAGAAGCTCTCATGATGTTGTCTACTGCTCCAACAGCTAGACGAATGATGAAGCAGTTATTGATTGGTGATCCATTCGATAGAAATATTGTATTGGATGAAAATGCTAGATCTAGAAATGTAGAAATAGCTAATGCATATTTAAAGTGTTTAGGTCTTAAATTGGAGTTCAAGAAAGTTCCTAAGAAACTTAGAGTTCCAATTTTAAGAAGAGCTATCTCTAGAGTTAAACCAGATTCATATAGACAGGTCATTACTAAATTACCTGTTAAAGTTACTGGTGAAGGTTATAATAAAGCTAGAGCTATGCTGGTGGATATGTATGATAATAGTACTGATATTAAAGTATTAGGAAATTCTGAAGTATCCAAAGAAGAAAAAATTAATAATGCTATTAATTCTCTTCTTAAGATTTCAAATACAGATGAACAACTCATTGAAAACGTAAAGTTAGTAAAGACGTTTGAAAAGAGACGTATTCCAATACTTAGAAAAGTAATTAAAAGTGTAACGGAGAAAAAGTAAATGAAAACTATAAACAACGATTTATCTAAAAGATTGTATCTTATCAAAGATAGTCTTATTGAAGGTAGTAATATTATCAATGGTAATGATATTGTGGATATGAATAATCTTGCTATAGAGTTCATTAATACTAATGAAGTATCAGATATCTTAAAACAAGATATCTATACTACATTAGTAATTTCAAATATTTTATATAATAATACTACTAAAGAAATACTTCCATTAGAAGATGGTGTATATGATTTGGTAGTAGCTAAGTATAATAAGTTATTTAATGGAGAAGCACCAGTAGGTGCTCCTCCTACTAAACCGATTACTATTGCTAGTGGTAATAGTTTTAATCCAGTTAGTGTAACTGGGAATAATAGAGTGGTTATTGCTAAAATTGATAAAACTAATAAGCAGTATATTAGTAATATCATGAATAATAACCTTCCATTTAGTAGAATGGATTATTACAGAGATACTTCTGATACAACTGAAGTATCTAAGATTACTAGAAATATCCCTGCTAAATTTCCAGAGTTAGTAGGCACTCTTCATAAGTGTAAATTTGTTTCTCTTAGAGATGCTATGGCAGTAGGAGTGCAAGATGATGATTTCTCTGTTATGGTATTTGATAGAGATTTTTTAGCACCTACATTTAAAACTGCTGAGCAATGTGCTTTTAACGACCATATCCCTGTAGAAATGATTGCAGAATTAAAATATGATGGTATGTCGGTAGAAGCAGAGATCGAGAATGATACTATTATTTCTGCTAATAGTAGAGGAGATACTGCTAATAATATTGCAACGGATTTAACCGAAATCTTTGGCGGTAAGAAATTCTATAGAGCTAAAGATTATAAGAAATTCTTTGGTGGTAGAGAAACCACTAGATTTGGGATGAAATTTGAAGCTATTATTACATATTCTGATTTAGCTATTTTAGCTGATAAATATGGGATTACTTATAAGAATCCTAGAGTAGCAGTATCTGGTATTATCTCTTCTAAGAATGCTAAAATGTTTAGAGATTTTATCACTTTAGTTCCTATTAAAACCAGTGGTCTGCAATTCAATAAAGTATCAGATGAAATTAACTTTATGAATGCTTATTATTCTTCAGGTGTTACTATGAGATATGCAATGCTGCATGGTGACTTCTATCAAATATTATCTCAAGTACAAAGATTTACTAATGAAGCAGAATATGCTAGACCATATATGAATTTTGCATATGATGGTGTAGTAATCTCTTATACGCATCCTGCTCTTAAGACTATATTTGGTAGAAAGAATAGTATTGACTTATGGTCTATGGCTATTAAGTTTAATGCTAGTTCTAAAAATGCATATTTCTTAGGATATACTTATACAGTAGGGCAAGATGGAAGAATTACTCCTATGGCTCATTTCACACCAGTAGAGTTCTTTGGTACTATTCATGATAAAACCACTATTCATAGTTTCAAAAGATTTAATCAGTTAGATCTAAGAAAAGGTGATATCGTAAATATCACATATATGAATGATGTAATTTGTTATCTAACTAAGCCAGAGAATTCTTATAATGCAATTAGAGAGAGAACTGTTCCTTCTATCGAATTCCCTTCGTATTGTCCATATTGTGGAAGTCCAGTAGTATATTCTAATACAGGAGATACTGCATGGTGTTCTAATCCTAATTGTAGTGAAAGGGTTTTAAACAAAGTTGTTAATATGCTTAAGAAATTAAATATTAAAGACTTTGGTGAATCCTATATTAGAAAATTAGGTGTTACCAATCTTACTGAACTGCTAAATTTATCTAGAAAAGATATTTTAGATAGAATTGGTAGTGATGTAATGACAGATAAATTATTAGAAAGAATGAATGAGATTAAAACTAAGAATTGGTATGATTACCAGATTATTGGTGCTATTGGATTTACATCTATTAGTGCTAGTAGATGGAAACTTATTTTAACTCAGATTCCTTTAAAAACCATAGTGCATGGAACACCTGTAGGAGATACTGATAGCAATCTGTATAATATGATTAGATGCATTAAAGGTATTGGTAATGTGATTGCACGTACTATAGTAGATGAAAGAAAAGACCTTTTGGTAGATTTGAATACTATTGAGCAAATGCCAAATATAATCAGGTCTTATGGGGTAAAACAAGACAATGGTATTCAAATTAGATTTAGTGGTGTTAGAGATGCTAGATTAGAAGAACAACTTAAAAATGCAGGTTATGATTGTGATTCTAAAAAAGGTGTTACTAATAAAACTAATATCTTGATTGTACCATATCTTGGATTTACATCTTCTAAAGTTACTAAGGCTATGCAGCATAATATTCGTATTATCCCTATATCGGATGCCGAATCGATGCTATTAAGTAATAATTAAAATTTAAAACATCTTAAACGTTATTATAATGATATATTATAATCATGATGATAACAAAAGGTTATTATCGTGGTTATATTTATATCATTTTTATAAGTTATTTTAAGGAGGAAGTAATTATGTTCGCTGAAAATTCTGGATTTGAAACCCGTATGGTGAAAGTAATGCGTGATATGGCTTGTGAATGGGATTCTTTTGATAGTATCCCTGTAACAACAAGTCTGTTTGAATCTATTACTCAGTACCTTAAGAGCCTTAAGGATGGGGATAAAGAAAATCATACTCTTGTACTTAGAAATGATTTTAAAGACAAAGATTCTGCTATTATCTTTTCAGCATCTTTGTTGAAGAGTGAAGGTAAAGATGGTAATGCATATGCATTGCAGTTCAGCTTTGACCCTAATGATATCCCGAAAGATTCTAAAATTACCGATATTGTAGATGAAGAATCTTTTGAATATATTGATAATGCAATGAATACTAATAAGCATCATGCCTATAATTTTAACGTACAGTCTGGCGGAGCTTATAATATGTTTTCTGTTATTAGGGGTATGGTAATTACTCTAAAAGAATTTGGCAGAGATGCTTTGGTAAGTAGCAGTGATGATCGTGATATTGAATTTAAAGATTATTTCATTCTCACTGCATCAGTATCCGATGATGGTAAAGTAACTCTTAAATTTACTCCATCTGAACTGCTTAAACAGATTATCAAAGAAGACTCTGGAATTGAAGATAAAGATAAAAAAGTAGACGAAAAACCAGTTGCATTTGTAGCATAAGTTTTAAAATAATTTAAATTTTAAAAGGGATACGTCATCGTATCCCTTTTAATTTTTTATCTAAATATGCAAAGGGTGTATTATTATGAATCTAGATTTTAAGAAGATTGTAATTGATGGCAAGAATATGAGTGTTGTATCTATAGACGAATTCAATAAAATGTATAAGAACAAATCTTTAGATACTGATATTGCAGTTGAATTTAATGATGATTATGTATTACCATATTCAAAGCATATTAAAGCAACCCCATGTGCTATACCTGGGGATTTGTTTGTTAGAGGTGTTTTACCTACTACAGAAGAAGATAAAGAAAAATACTCTACTAAACGAGTTGTAAATTTTAGTTCTTCTAGTTCGTTTAAAGATGTTTTGAATAATGTATATAAGATCAAAGAAGAGAAGAATGCTGGATTAACTATCGTTAATGATTGCCTTCATCTGGATATCTATGAAGAAGATACCCCTGAGCTTAGAATTATTAAGCAAGCTATTAATGATAAACATATTGATCCGGATTCTTATAAGAATAAATTCCCATCATCTTCTGACTTCAATAATGATATGAGAGCATTGAAGTCTTCCAGCAATCATAGCATTAGTTTCTTTAAAGCAAAAAGAATTCTTAATAGCTTTGATATTGATGGAGAATTTATTATTAGAGATAAAAAAGATGCAGTTAATCCAATAGGTAAAGAATATAGTATTAAACTCACTGAGGAGGAATAATATGAGTATTAAAAGATTTATACATGACTATGTACAAAATCATGTAGATGATTTTAATGACCAATTATTTCTAAGATCCGATGAAGCAATTATTGATCAATTAGAAAAAATTATTATTTCTATTCAAACTCATGGTTTATTTATAATTAGAGTTAAAGGGTTTACTGTAGTAGATAATTATGATGATATTCAGATTATCTTAAGAAAGCATTATGAAAGAGTACTTAAAGGTAGTAAGAAAGCTGCTGATGATAACAGGTTTAATTATATTGATCTACAAGAATCTAAGATTAAACTTTTAATCGTTCATTATGAAACTTCATATAAGAATGAAAGAGAAAACTTAGATGTGATCATCGAAGTACCAAGAGTAGTAAATAAGTTCTATTTCTTCTTAAAAGGGAATTATTATTCACCAATGTATCAGATTGTGGATGCGTCTACTTATAATAATTCTTCTTCTAAAAAGAATAGCAAGAAAGCTACTATTACTCTTAAAACTAATTTTCAGCCAATTAGAATTACTAAATTTGAAGTTCCTGTTGGCGATACTGATGGGAATAAGTATTCATTCACTAGTTTTTCTTGTTTTGCATTCAATAAATCTGTACCAGCTATAGTATATCTATTTGCTAAGTATGGTGTAGTTAAAGCATTACAGAACTTGGGATTAGCTAATTATCTATTTATATCTCCAGACAATCAGTCTAATGAAGATATTTGTTCATTTTGCAGTAGCAAGAATGATAAAATCTTTATTAACGTAGATAGATATTTTATGAATAATCCTATTATACAGCATGCTGTGGTTACTTTATTAAATATGATTACCTCATCTATGAATTTCAATGATCTGTATAATACAGATATTTGGATTGAAAGATTAGGTGGAGGATTTGTAACTCAAAATAAACTGCAAAAAGGTCTTACTATTCTTAAATCTTTTGAATCTACCTTGGATATTAATATCCAAGAACAGATTTATCTTCCATGGAAATATAAGAAAGATATGTTTGTTCTACTTCAATGGTTATTATGTGAATTCAATAATCTTAAAATGAAAGATACAATGAATATCACTACTAAGAAAGTAAGATGTGCTGAATATATTGCAGCTATTTATGCAAAGAAACTTACTACTAATATTCATAGACTTAGTAATAAAGGCAAGAAAATTAATCTGAAAGAAATTGAAAGAACTATCAATATCAAACCAGATTGGTTAATTGTAGAAATTACTAAATCACAATTAGTAGGATTTAGAAATATCGTAAATGATATGGATGCATTTTTAGCAACTAAATTTACATATAAAGGTATTTCTGGTGTAGGCGATACTAATGGTTCTAATGGTTCTAGATCTATTCCAAACCAGTTTAGACTGTTAGATATTTCTAATATGGGTATTCTTGACCCAGATGCATCTTCACCATCTGACCCAGGTGTAAATGGCTCTATTATTCCATTTCTTAAGTTAAACACTAATGGTTATTTATCTGATAATAAAGAACCTATTACTTATGAGCAAGAACTAAAAGAACTGTGTGATGAATATAAAAAAATCAAAGGACTTAGAGAGGTAATAGAGTTTAAACATAATGTATTAGATGACAATAATGTAACCACAGAGGATGTAGATATTGCTAACCAAACTGAATTGGTAGCAAATCATGTTACAGAAGCACTCGGTGGTATTATGGAAACCAATGATCAGATTATTAAAAAACATCTGGATTCATTAACTGGTTTACCAATAGCGAAAGGAAGTGACATATTGAAATATGACGAATAATATATATTATAGAGTTTTCATCTTCTCTCAAACCCAACATGATAAAATCATTGAGATTGAGAAATCAAGAGGAACCGTAGAACCTAGATTCGGTACTGTAATAGTACGTGGATCTCCTAAAGTATATACTGCTATTTTAGTAAGTAGAGATAATATTAGATATCCTGATTCTAAAGTTCTTATAGAAGGGGATGTCCGTAATATTAAATTTACTAAAGGAAGTCTTGGTATTTAATATGGAACAGAAACTTCGTAAAGTAATTACTAGAGTCATTCAACCTGGTATTTGTCCTAAATGTGGGTCTACAATGGCTCTATTGATTGCTCAATACAAAGCTTGTAAAATCTCCCCTAGAGGATGGATTCAAGCTGTACTGGATAAACAATCTAAATACACTTGTGTATGCCAGAATTGCGGTCACACAGAAGATATGAAGATTACGGTTAAAGGTCTATTACCTATTGGATTCAATGAAGAAGAAGATAATAGACCTAAACTGTTATCTGATGAAAATAATCCTATTAGTGATAAATTCTAAAGGAGAAGTATTATGACTAAACCTCAGATATACGTAGCTAAAGGTAAATCTCCATGGTATAGCAATTACTGGGATAACTGCCATGTAATCAATATAGATGGACACGTATCTGGTAAGGCTATAGTTACATGTGATGGCAATATAACTAGCACAAAGGTTATGTTTGCTGTGTGTCGTGATCTTACCTCAATAGATTTATCTAGTTTTGATATTTCTGAGGTAACTAATATGGGTCATATGTTTGAAGAATGCAATAACCTTACTAAATTAGACTTATCTAATTTTAATACTTCTAAAGTAACTGATATGAGGTGGATGTTTAATAACTGCTATAAACTTACAACTTTAGACTTATCTAACTTCGATACATCTAAAGTAAAATATATGTGTGCTATGTTTTGGGGCTGTAATAGTCTTACCACTATCAAAGGTGTTATAGATATGAAGTCTTGTGAATATTGTGACAATATGTTTCTTGACTGTTTTAAACTTAGAGATGTTAAGATTAAGAACCCACCATCAGATTTTGAAAGACATAGTGGTTTAACTAAATCTCAGTACACCATAGTTTCTTAAAATATAAGGAGAAGTATTATGCATGATCACACATTAGCATTTTTATCTATAGGTAGTGCTCCATGGTATAGTGATATTTGGACTGATAAATCTCATGTAATCGATGTATGGGAATTGTCAGATCGAGCTAATGTTAAAATCGATGATAAAGTAACAAGTATGGAGAAAATGTTTTATAATTGTAGTAATCTTACTTCATTAGATTTATTTACCTACTTTAATACTTCTAAAGTAACTAATATGCGTGGTATGTTTCATAACTGCTATAATCTTGCTACATTAGATTTATCTAGCTTTAATACATCTAAAGTAACAAATATGAATTGTATGTTTGCAAACTGCCCTGGTCTTATATCATTGGATTTATCCAGTTTTAATACGTCTAATGTAACTACTATGTTAAATATGTTCTATGATTGTGCTGGTCTTACTACATTAGATATATCTAATTTTGATACATCTAATGTAGTTGATATGATGGGTATGTTTATTAACTGCTCTAATCTTACTACTATTAAAGGTGTAATTGATATGAAGTCTTGTGAATGTTATGTAGATATGTTCTATAACTGTCCTAAACTTAAAGGTATTAAGATTAAGAATCCACCATCTGGGTTTGAATTATATAGTGGACTTTTTAGGTCTCAGTATACTATTGTAGATGATGAATCTGATTTTTTGGAAAGGATAAATAATATGTTTAGAACTACTGGCATCGAACCAATTATTGATATTTATAGAGCACCTGGTTCTTCTGCGGAGAAAATTAGTATTAATTATATCCCAGCAGATTCTAATAATGATGCACCTAAGTATGATAAAGCTACACAAGAATTTGATGATAAAAAAGAAGAAACAATGAGCGATTTCAACAAAGCTGTAAGAGAGTTATCTAATAAACTAGATGAGATTGTAGGTAAAAACATTGAAGAATCTTCACCAAAAGCAGCAGATCATAAGCATACTAATGAAGAAAAGGTACAGGAAACTATTAATAAACAAAGGCCAAATAGTAATAAATATAATAAGATGTATTATATTCTTACGGAATTTATTTATGAAAGAGACTTTATCCCTGCTTTCCTTTGGTTTATGGAGCATGCATACAATAATGTATTAATTGCTCATCAGCATAAGAGACGTTCTTATAAGATCTATAAAGAAATTGTTAAGGGTGGAAATCTTATTGGTAAATGCAATATTAGCGAATCCAATAATGAACATTGCTATTTTGTTTTGGATGGATCTAATAGATCTCTTAATGACTACAACTATAATAGACAGAGAAAAGCAGCTAAGCTTTTAGCAAAATACATTATTGCAAGCAATACTGTACCATACGTACTTAACCTTAAATATTATCTTGAAAACTTTGGTGATCCCTATTCTAATTATGTGCCTACTGGTACAGCAAGTGTTATGAAACGCACTTTTACTGATGTATATGTAGAGACCCTTGAAAAGGTATGCTTTGGTAAAGACTTCTAAAAAAAGGTAATAATAGAGTAGCACATATGTGCTACTCTATTATTTTTTGCTATTTATTTTTTAGAACTTTATAGTAATTTTTAATCGGTTTTAAAGAAAGGAGAATATTTTATAAATGAAACCATATTCTTCACAATTAGTAGATTCATTGCAAAATTGGAAAGAGTTAGGAACAGATAATATTAGTAGGTTAAACAAAGCATTAGAATTATATTCTAATGCTATTCCTGTTACTGAATCTGAGTATTTACAACAACCTAAAAGTTTATTAGAGCAAATGATAGTAGCTATTATAGCTACTGATAATATTTCTTTTGATAAATTAAAAAAATGTATTTACGATAATGTTACGGATGAAAAAGCTAAAGAAGATTTAACTAAAGTTTCTCATGATGAAATAGATTTAAATAGAGTTAGAGCTAATCATGAGATTATTAATAAGAGATTTAATATAAAATCTATATTTTCAATGAATGTAACAAATAATACTGATATAAATCCTATACGTATATTAATAGGTAGTGAATTCCCTCAACTTGGTATGATTGAGATATGTAAGTTATTAGATACATATTCATTGTCTATACAAGATAAATTTGCATTAATGGTAGAAGAATTAGCATATGATTATAATACATATACTTGTTTAGAAGATAAAGAGCTAGTATATATAATTCCTACTGTACATTCATACTTATTTAGTACTTATCCTCCGTCTTATACAACTGAAGATATAGTTGCTAAAGTATTAGATTCTATTGCACAAAGAGTATATAATTCTATATTCATACAAAAGCTTAATGATATTATCGGTAATAATCAGATTAGTAATCGTATAAAGCAGTCAGATGTATTTGATAAAATAGCAGAGTTTGAAGTATCACCCTCTAATACTGGTGATTCTACATGTATAAATAAAGTAGTAGACTTATTCTCTGATATTGCTGATTCAATTTCTAATTTACAAGAGTTATCTGATATGACTAAAATAGTATTACCACTTTATTATCAGTATTTTGCAGTATCAAATTATTCTAATAATAAAGATGATATGATAAGAGTATTATATACATATATAGATACTATTTATAAAAAATTTGCTGATGAATTCCATAATGGATATATTAAAAAAATATATGATATGGTTGATGATTTCTTAGCTAAAGCTTCAATGATTCCGCAAAATAGCGAATCTTATCAAGTTATGATTGAAGCTATAAAAGATATTAAAGAAATGCTTAGCAAAAGTATTGAATATTATGATGCTAAAAAAGTTTATAATCTAAAAGGTGAACCGTATGATGTAAATGATAACCCTACTGGTATATTTACTGATTATGATAATGCTTTATTGGATGATATAGAAGAAGCATGCTCTATATTCCAATCTAATGTATTAGAAGAATCTACTATATCTGCATTTACTGATAAAGAGTTATTAATAAAAGCGGATAGAGACTTATTGGATTATATTGAAGAGTCCTATGAAAAGCATTATCCTCTTATAGATAAATCTAAATTATTATGGTCTTTAAATGAAGCAGTTAAAGAAATTAGAAAAGATACAGCTACTCCAGATAATGTATCTAAAATTTCTAATTTAAAAGAAATTATAAATAAAGTAAAAAATTATCATGATGAAAATCAAGATAGTATGAGAGATGATGATGAAACAGATGAAAAAGTACTATCTGCTAATATTATCCCTATCAAAGATTATAATCAAGATAAAATGAGAACTTACACTATTGATAGAATAGCTAAGTATTATAATGAAGATACTATTTTAGCTAATAATATAGCTAAAGAAGCTATGCATGAAATGAAACTTTCATCTTATGTAACTTTAGGTTTAGATAGACTAAAGAAAACTGCTTCTACATTAATGGATACTCAAAAAACAGCTTGGAATAATATTGATAGATTTGCCGATACTATAGAGAAGATTAATACAGAAGAAGATAAAAGAGAAGCTAGAATGCAAGTAGTTAAGAATAGCTTCTTACCATCAATGTCTAGATGCATTAAATCTATTATAATAGCTGGTGGTTTATCAGTATTAGTTCATCCTTTTGTAGGGTTATTGTCTTTAGTGGTTAGATTTGTAAATTCAAAGAGAGCTGCTAAAGAAGAAAGACAAGCTGTTGCTGATGAATTAGAAGTAGAATTAGAAATGATTGATAGAAGAATCAGAGATGCTGAAGATAGTAAAGATTATAAGAAAGAAAGAAAGTTAAGATTATTAAAGAGAAAGCTAATTACTTATTTAGCCAAAGTAGCTGTAAATAGCAAGACTAAGTGGAATGATGAAATTATGTTTAAGAAAGATATTGATGATGCTGGATCAGAATTGGGGTTGAGACATGATGATTAATATTTATAATGAAGAAAAATTATCTACTAAAGATAGAAAAGAATTACCAGCATCTATTTACGGATTACCATCTGAAAAGAAATATCCATTAAACGATGCTAACCATGTACGTTCTGCTATGGCTTATTTTAATCATTGTGATAAAAATAAGAAAAAAGAATTAGCTAGAAACATAATGAAAGCTGCTAAGAAATTTAATGTTGAAGTAAGTGAAGACTCTGAAGTATATAAAACCTTAAATGAATCTTATTATGGTGATTTTGCTGATAATATGAATGTAATCTTAGAGGCTGATAAAAAGAAAGATGAAGAACCAACTGAAGTAGTAGATACTGCTGACGATAATGATACTGATGATTATACCCAGTATGAAGACGAACCTGAAGAAGATGATGAAGTAGAAGAAGTAGATAGTGATGCTTCTGAATCTGATGATGATACGGATACAGAAGAAGACTATACTAATGATACTGATGATACTCCTACTGACGATGAACCTGAAGAACCAACTGATACAGAAGTACAGGATACTTCATCAGATGACACAGAAGATGATTATACTAGTGATACTGAAGAACCAGAAGAGGTTGTAGATACTGCTGATAACGGTGATGATTCTGGGTCAAAAGAAGATTATACAGCAGATACAGATGATAGTGATGTTGCTGATACTGCTACCCCAGATGATACTGAGGATTATACCAATGATACTGAAGAACCAGCAAATGCTGTAGATACTTCTACACCAGATGATACAGGTACTGATTATACACAAGATTATGATGATGGTAATGGTAATACAGCAGCTGACACTAATGTTCAAGATACTTCATCAGATGATGATAATTCCGCAGATTATACTGATACTGACAATTCTCAAGATTCAAATATAGATGATAATAACAATACTGTAAGGTCGGATACTCCTAATGATGATACTGAACAAAATGATGCAGCTACAGGAAATCCAAACCAGCCAGCCGACACCAGTAGTTCTGATGGTGATGATGCTAGTGAAGACTATACCGATACAGATGCTGATGCAGGGGATGGCTCAGAAGATGGAACAGATGGTCAAGACGATGCAAATTCAACTGATGATACTACGATGAATGATGGTGGTTCTGGAGATTCTCAAGCTAATTCTGAAATTCAGGGATTACAACAAGATGTCTTTTCTAATTTGACACAAGATCAATTAAGAATAAAAACTAATAATCAAAAACAACAATTTATTGATCTTTTCAATGATATTACTGATGTACTAGAGAGATTATCAGTAGTAAATAAAGATTCTAATATAGTTGATACACTTAACTATGTAAATGATTCTCTTTCCGATCTAAGAGAGATGATAAGGGATTCTTTAACAGATTCCTTTAATACAAGAAGTTTTGTGGAGAATCAAATAATTCTTGAACGGTTCATTACTATATACACAATGCTTATCAAGATATTAGAAAAGATAAGCAACAAGAAACAATTAGAGAATAATAGCAATAATAAAAATAAGAGAGAATAAAAATTAAAATAGACTGTAAACTTATAATCAATTTTATAAGATAATATATAACCCATAAAATTGATTTCCAAAATATAATCGATTTAAGGAGGAAAGCTAATAATGGCTGCAATTAAACCAATTAATGAAGATACCAAAGTAGATCTTAGCAGCTATGCAACTAATGAAATGCATAGTGTAGCTCAGGACTATGTTGATACTATCAATGCTATTAAACAGGAATCTCAAGGTGCTTACGATATGGTAAGAGATCCTTCTGCTGTTCTTAGAGATAGCATGTATAGAGAAGAACTTAAGGCTGCATTTAGAGAAGGATCTTATGATGCTTCTGATCCGCAGTACAAGAACACTGCTGTACTCGAAAACCATCTCAGCAACATGGACGCTATCTTTGATAACGATACCGACCATATCATGAACGAATCCTCTCCGCTTGGTGTATATAACCCAGTTGTAGGTATGACCCTTCCGATGCACAAAAACATTCTTATGAATGCTGTATTTGATCAGGTTATGCCGAAGGATGTAGCTCGTTCACCGAAGTTCACCCTTACCATGGAAACTCGTACTCTTGTTGATACCAAGGGCAATGAATACGATATGTTCTATGAACAGAATAAGATTAAAGACGCAGTAGATGAATCCATTCCGACCGCTGACTTTGTTTGGGTTGATGATGGAACTTCTAACTATGTAACCACTACAATCGGTGGTCGTGGTGCTGCTACTGGCGATCTTATTCATGATGCTTTCACTGAACAGCAGGTTTCGGCAATGAATATGCCTTTAACTGCTCTTTCTATGAAGACATTTGTATCTAAGATTCTCATTAAGGGTCTTGCTGTTGCTGGTTCTAAGTACATCGATGATGTAGAAGCTGCTAAGACTGACCTTGCTGGTCATATTAAGGTAGCTGATAAGGATGTCAAAGATGCTACCCTTATTTTCGACGTAGAAGGTAAGTTCACCCCTGGCTATGGCTCCAATGACCGTATTTTCAACAGACGCTTCATGCTTGAAGTTCCGGTTGAAAGAAATGCTGTTACCAATAAAATAACTAAGACTACTGTTCGCCTCAATGTAATGGGTACTATGGAAAAGAACAAGATTAGCCTTAGAGCATTCAAGCCGGAATCCTTTGATTCTACTATCCAGCCAGCAGGTGGTTGGAAAGCTATTGCAGATGGTGAAACTGGTTCCCTCCAAGGTGCAGTTATCCATGCTGTAGTTGATGTTTCTAACGCAGTATTCCCGACTGTTAAATTCAAATGGTCTGCTAAGACGGACTTCTATGAAATTCCAGAAGCTCCGCATCTTACTACCGAAATCACCCCAGAAGAAGTTAAGGATCTTCAGGCAACCTATGATGTAAATCAGGTTACCAAGCTCATGTCCATGATGAGACTTGCACTTCTCCATTGGAAGGATGATTCGATTCTTAAAGATCTTGATGATGATTTCCTCTCCATGCCAGCTAACCAGAAGGTTTCTGGTGCATTCGACTTTGCTCCGCCGCTTAACTACAACAACAACCCAGTTGAATGGCGTAAAGTTATGTTCATGGATAACCTTGACCAGTACGTAACCCGTATGCTCCAGGTTCTCAATGATGAAAACATGACTGTAGCAGTATTTGGTCGTCCAGATATTATTCGTCGTATTGCTCCGCAGCAGTACACCTATCAGTCACCGTCCAACATCGGACCGGTTGAACTTGATTTCAAGAGAACTGTTGTAACTTCTGAAAAGAGAGTTTACAACTTCATTTCTTCCCAGAAGATGAGAAACTCCAACAATCTTATTGTATTACTCATTCCGAGAAACTCAATGCGTATTACTTATAAGGTAATTGATTATCAGATGTACGTATCCAACGAAATTCGTGATACCGCACATTATCAGGTTCCGGCAATGACCTGCTTTGAACGTTGGTACTTCCTCAAGTATCAGCCTGTTCAGGGTCGTATCCGTATCCTCAATGCTTCTGGCCTCAGAGAGAATGCTTATATGAAGAACGAAGAAGACTATCTCATTAAGGGTGCTATGAATGATGATACTGCTAATACTGAACAGTATGCATCTGAAGTAAATGGAGTTATTGATCCAGAAGATGGTCATATGAAACTCCCGCCTGTAACTACTACCAATCCTTAATGAATAATAAAAATAAGTTATAGGTGTTAAGGGATAGAGGTTTCCTCTATCCCTTACTTTTAATTTACTAGAAAGGAGGATTAATTTTGTTAGATACAAATGATATTCTCGCTAAAATTGGTGAAATAAATTTAAGCGTAGTTAATCTTAAGGCTAAACCTGGAGATAAGATTGAACTTAATAAAATTAAAGAATGCTTAAATAAAATATTTCCCGATTCCAAATGTGTAGATGTAATTTATACTGTAAATACAGATAAAATGTTTTTTGGTATTGTAACTTTACCTATATTATCTCCTAATGAAATTTTAAACATTATGACTTCTGATGAAGATAGTAAAATAACTACTTATAAAGTGGAATTGGATTCTAAGTTATTCTCTGATATGATAGATTTATCTTTAGATGAAATTACTGCTTTAATAGTTCATGAAGTAGCTAGATTGGTAAATGATTATTATCCGATAAACAATGCTAGATATCTTATAGATAAAACTGTATTAGATTATGGTATCACTTTAAAGATGAGCGAATATGTACCATATATTGAAATTATTGGGTATGGTATTAAAGAGGCTGCTAGAAGATCTGTAAGTATATTTGAAAATAACTATTTAGTTCCATACTATTTAGATGAAACTTATGAACTTACTGATTCTTTAAGAAGAGCTATAACTAAATTAGAGAATAAAGGTAATCTTTGGGATACCGAGGTAGATAATAAATCTATTATTGTCAAATGGGTAGTTAGATTGTATACTAATATTCTCAAATATAGAATCATGTCATTACATACTTTAGAAAAAGGTATTGAATTAACTGGTTCTGTTTTAGTAGTAAATGAAATGAAGAATATAGTTAAAAAGCTTCATAGAATTGACGATTATTCTTTAATGCAAGAAGCTTCTAATATCATCAATTTCTTTAATTCTACCAAAAATGCTACACTTAATGCATTAGATAGATTTAAAGCTAATGGTATAAAAAACTATTATGATGATTATTATGAAATACAGTTTGAATATAATAATATGGATAATGATAGAGGAACTGCTGTAACATTATTGCATAAAATCAATTCTAGAATGAGTGTAATAGATGACTATATTTCCACAGAAAAAGTAGACCCTCAGACTAAAAAAAGATTAACAGAATTATATTATAAATATGACGAATTGCGTAAAAATATAGCTACTACAAAACTTAGACCACCCCAGACTTTATTAATTAAGGTCGATTGAGGGAGTGATTTAAATGGAATCTATAATAAAAAAGTACTTAGCTAAATTATCTAGTTATAAAGATTCTTTAGGCTCTATATTTGTTTCTTCTAGTAAAACTATTAAAGTAGTAGCTATTGTATATATTCTATTAGCATTATTACCATTTATCACCGCATATATATTCTTGATATTTGAGTTTTTCTATCATGATATGTATGATATAGATAGACTGATTAAGTTAGGATCTACTATTATAAGTGATTCTGCTACAGGATTTGTTTTATTTATACTTGGTTTAGTTACCAATGGTGAAAAAATGATTACTAATAAAATAGCTGGCAATTCCTCTATAATGAATAAATATCTTAAAGATAATAATTTACAAGTTAGGCCTTATACAGAAGAGCAAAATACTGGTAAAAAATAAAGTTATTCATATACTAAAATACCATGGAGAATATTCTCCATGGTATTGATTTTAATGGGTTTACGAACTTTATTATAATATATTTTTAGTATTATAAAAGTAAAGGAGAAGTTAAAATGAGTTTGTCCGAAGTAAGTACTAATAACCGAAATATGCAGTTTAATAAGAACAAGTACACAGTAAATGTAAATGGTATTGCTTTGTTTAATAATTCTGATGATAGTTATAAGTCTGGATTAGGATTTACTATGTGGAATGGATTATTGAAAATTTATATTATTCCATTTAATGAAGGTGAAGGTAGATTTGTTTTTAATAGTTTAGGTAATAATGCTTGCATTTTCTTAAACCAGACTAAAGCTTTTCTTTTCTCTAATATCTTAAAGAAATTTAAAGAAGATAGAGAAAAATATAATGGTTATGGTATTAATGCTGGTAAATCTATTATTACTATTAATAATGGTACTACATTTAATAAATCTATTGATGAAGCTGCTATTAGAATTGTAAAGTTTAATGAAGAGACTATTGTAGATAATGAAGGAGCTTATCAGCTTAAAACAGATTACTACAATTATATCAATAATGTAGTCACTGAAAAGAATGCTATTAATTTTAGTAAAGTTAATTCACCAGAATTAAAAAATGCTGAATTAGATTTAATCATTAATCAGTTAGATGAATTTGTTAAAGCCACTACCAATGCTTATGCATTTGCAACTTCGCAAGCTATTGAATATAATTTTAGAACAGTACAGGATAATTTAAATGAATTGTTAAGTAGGTGAGGTAATGAATACAGGTATATCTTCAGATGTACAGATAGTTTACAATTTATTTGAATTTGAGACATTAGTAGATGTAGATTTATCAGTGGTAATGTATATTATTGATAATATGGGTAACTCTAAATATATAGATACTAGTCTATTAAAGAATACTAATACCATTAATGGAATAGAAAATAGATTATTATTTAGAGAGAGTTATAACCCTTTATCTATAATTATTAAAAAAGAATATGAAAATTCTATTGATGATATTTATAATGAAATTATGGAATATCATAAACAAGAAATCTTAGATAAAGCATTACCTACTGATATTCTATCATTCTGCAATTTAGGATCAACCATATCTGGAGTTATAAATAATCATGTAAACTGTAAAGATAAACTAGAAGAAGAATATATTCATAGTTTTCCTGGTAAAGTAATTACTAAGATTGATGAATATGATTTATCTAGTTATAATACTTTATATGCTAAAACTGTAGATAATCTATTTAAGTATAAGAATCTAGTTAATAAGAAAATATTTATTCTTAATGCTAGATATAATATGATGAAAGATTTTCTAATTTATAAACCAGAAGCTATGGCTGTTAGTACCAGTAACACTATGTGTGTTATTGATCCATATAAAAATCTTACAATTCCGTCTATAGGAGGACTATAACATGGTAAATGAATCTTGGACTAGAGCTATTTCTAACATTGTAAACAAAAAGACTCTTAGAGCTATTCAGTTAGAAACAATGGAAACTATTGCATCCGCACTTGCAAATTCTTATGGGCCAGATGGCTCTACTACTCAGATTAGAACTATGACTACTGCTAAAGATGCAGGAACTACAGAATATACTAAAGATGGTCATAAGATTCTTTCTAATATTAAATTTAATAAACCTATTGAATATTCTATTGTAGATGATTTAAAAGCCATTACTACGAACACTGTTAAAACTGTAGGTGATGGTACTACATCTGCTGTTATTCTCTCTTATCTTATTTTTAAAGAATTAAAGAATCTTGCAGATAAGACTGGTAAGAGTGAAAAGACTATTCTTAACGAATTTAATAAATTGGTAAAAAAGATTACTTCTATTATCAAGGAAGATGGTCATAAAGCTACACTGGATGATATCTATAATATTGCATATACATCTACCGACGGTAATGAAGAAATTGCTAGTGATATCAAGAAGATTTATAAAGATTTTGGTATGGAAGTATATATCGACGTAGGAGTTACTAATAATGAAGAAAGTATGGTTAAATCTTATGAAGGTCTTACATTTGATTCTGGGTATTTGAATCCTAATTTGATTAATGATTCATCTAATAATTCTTGTACTATTAGAGATCCAAAGATTTATATTTTTGAAGATCCTATTGATACTCCAGAGATGCTTAAGTTCCTCTCTACTATTGTAACTAATAATTTCTATAGTGTAATTAAGTCTAATAAACCACCGGTTCCGACTGCTATCTTTACACCGTCTATTTCTGCTGATGCACAGTCTGAAATCAATGCCGTATTTAATACATTCTCTCAAGTTCCACCAGAATTTAAGCAATTACTGATTGTAAATACTGGATTAACAAGACTTGATAATCTGTATGATTTAGCTGCATTGTCTGGTGCTAAGACTATTAAGAAATATATTGATCCGGAAAATCAGAAGAAAGACATTGAAAAAGGATTAGCTCCTACTGTAGATACAATTACTAATTTTGCTGGTAGTGCAGATTTAGTTGTAGCTGATGCTAAGACTACTAAGATTATTAATCCAAAGCTTATGTATAATGCAGATGGCTCTCCAACTTTTGTACTGATTAATCTTCTTAAAACACTGGAAGCTGAATTGGCTTCTTATAAAGAACAGAATACTGATGTAAAGAAAATCTATATGCTTAAAAGAAGAATTCAGTCTCTTAAAGCTAATATGGTAGATTACTTTATCGGTGGTATTTCTTATGCTGATAGAGATGCTAAGAAAGATTTAGTAGAAGATGCTGTACTGAACTGTAGATCTGCTGCTACTGATGGGGTTGGATTTGGTGCTAACTTTGAAGCAATGAAAGCTATTCATTTTATTATTAAAGAAAACTATGAGGCTTCATTTGCCGATAAAGACCTTGGAGATAATATTGATTGGTCTGCATTTGATGAAAATGATATTACTGTAGCAGTAGCTAAAGCATATGTAACACTGTTTGAACGTATTTATGCTGAGAATGATATTACTAAAGATAAAAAAGATCTTATTGTAAAAGATGCAATTATTAATAATTGCCCATTAAATATTAGAAATAATAAGTTCGATGGAACTGTATTGACTTCTATTAAAGCTGATATTGTAATTCTTGATGCTATTTCTAAGATTGTAGGGCTTATGTTTGCTACGAATCAGTATCTCTTACCAGATCCATCGTATAATACATACGAAATGTAATATTTAAATCTAAAGATAACTATATAATAAATCCTAATTAACTGCTATGGGTAATAAATACCCATAGCACTCTTTTTTTATTTAAATAATTAGGGGTAAATTATGAAAATATCTTTTAATCGGTACATCAATAACCCTGAGATTGTTAAAGGAACAGCTACTAATTCTCAGAGAAAACTAATACGTCAAGATTATGAAAAAAGATTTGATGCTATATTAGTTAGAGAAGCTGGTACAGTAGCTTATTTTTTATTTAAAGATACTAAAGTTGAGAATAGATACTATGCTCATTTAATGATACCATCTGAAAAAACTGATAAATTATATTATGATATAGTAATAGAATTGACATTAGAAAATCCAGAACAGTTAGTATCTGATATGAGTAATTATACTACCAGATTTTATGCTAATGATCCTGCATTTGTATTTACATGGGCATACACATTTAATAGAAAAGATTTGATTATAGATTGGTTAAAACCTAAGCTCAATAAAAAATGTTTAATTGATAAGCCTGTTATTAGAAACCCTAATATGCAAACGGGGTATGTAAAGTCTATTTATTTTGCATATTACTATATGAAGCTAAATCGTTTATTTAATACAGTTAAATGGGAAAAAGCACAGCCATTAAATAAATCTAAATTCTTGAAATCTATAATGAATTCAGATGATAAGCTGATTGATAATCAACGACTTAGAGATATACAAAAACGTCTAAAACAACAAGAGCAAGAAGCTAAACTTCATCCACCAGAAACTAGAGATATGTCTAGATATACTAGCAATAGAATGAAAGTTGCACCTACTGCTGCATATGCAGCTAAAGCTAGTATATTAAAACCTAAGACTGTTACTTCAAAATTAGTAAGAAGATCAAAAGTTATAAAACCACGTAAACGCTAAATACGTTATATATTATAATTATGATTTAATATTTAGATTGGCGAATTTATGTCAATTATAGTAATAGTTTAGGAGGAGAAATGAGCACTAATAATGAGATTGGGAATGTGAAACAACCATTTATTAGAGTAGATGAATGGAAACCAGCACCAGAAGATATGGTGTTCTCTTCTGCTGGCGAAGTAATTATTTGTAATAAGTTAATTAGTCCTGATATGGTTAATAAACAATTTCCGTTTTTTGTAATGAAGCCTAAGAAAGGTTATGCTAGTAGCACTAGAGTAAAAGGTGATACAGTTAAACTTGGATTTAAAGATCACTGTATCCATTATCTAAATTATTTTGAAAAATTCTATGATACTGAACAGATATTAGTTGGTATTTATAGTTATCTTAAAGTAATGATTGATAGTGATGACCAATATGGTTATACTGAAGAAAACTTTGTAAATGATTTGGAAAGATATATCATTAGATACGATAATCCTAAAGAAGAAGTTTTTAAATTTAGAAATAATATTCGTAAAATGGTCGATGATAATTATTATATTACACAAACTTATACGAATATTAAAAACCCATGTTTAGCGTATACTGATGAACATGTAAAAGTTTTAATGGAAGTTAGTATTATTCAATTAATGCTTATTCCATTAATTTCTCATTTCTATTGGAAACGTAGATATCCAAAGACTGTAAATGTAAATAAGTTCTTTTTATCTATATTCTCTAGAATCTTTAATGTAGTTAATCAGCATTATGGGATAGATATCGTTAGTAAATTATATGAAACCGTTCTTACTAATGTAAATAAGAATGTACTTTCTAATAGTAAGCTTTGGGAAATGCAAAATATTAGAAGTAGAGATAATACTACACAGACTATTCAGACTATCGAGAATATTATTTTACAGATTATTCCTAAGTATACTTTTGATAAGAATATAATTAATTTTAATTATATTATGATTGAAAGTGAATTGGACCATAAAGTTAGACTGATTGATTATGGGTATAAATTAAGTTCTATTTCATCTTCTGATAGAGATGAGGATAGTAATTCACAAGCAGATAAGTTTGAAGCACATATGGATAAGATTGATGAATCACTTGTTATTCAAACTAAAGTTAATTGTGAAGAAACTATGAATAGAATTAGAAAAGAATTTGGTACTCCTAGTGAAGCTGAGATAAATTATTATATTTGGATGCTTCAGTACGGAGGTAAATCAATTAAGAATTCTTTCCAGTTCAACTTAGTTACATACCCTTTCATGAAATGGTTTAAAGATTTACAGACAGTAAAGATGATTGGTATTATTGATTATATTACTTTAATGATTGCATGTAAGAATTGTTTGCTTAGTAATGGTCAAACGTTCTTACCATATATCATTGGTGGTAGAGTTGATAAACTAGTTAGTAGAAAGTCTGTAAATAAAAGACTTATGGAAAGAATCAAAGATTCTGAAGGGTATACTAAAGTATCTGAGAAGTATAATAATAAGAAACTTGAAGATGTAATCTTTAAGACTATTTCTCAAATATTATCTTCTACTTTTATTAATATTGATTACTACAATAAAGAATACAATGGAATAATAATCAATACTACTGTAGTTCCTGAAAGAATTGCTGAAGAATATTTTCAGTATATACTTTTAATTTAAGTAGTAGATGGTAGTCATATGACTACCATCTATCTTTTTTATTTAGGGGAGAATTATTATGGATAATAATTCTATGTCTGTATTAAAAATACTAAAACGTAATTTCCCAGAGCTAAAAAGATCTGGGAGTGAATATGTAGTAAGATGTAGATTCTGTGGTGATAGTAAAAATAAAGCTTCTGCTCATTTCTATATTAATATAGGGGATGAGAATACTATACCATTATATCATTGCTTTAAATGTGAACGTAGTGGAATACTAACCCCAGCTATATTAAGAGAGTTAATAGGGGATTCTAATATAACTAAAGAAGATATAATTGATTTAACTGAGATGTCTAAATCTATATCTGCTAAAGTTAATTTATCTAGATTACGTTCAGGATATAACAAATTAATACGAAATACAACATGGGTCTTACCTACTGATAACGTATCTTTTTTAAAAGAGAAATTAGATTATATTAATTCCAGATTAGGTCTAAAACTGTCTATTCAGGAAGCTCAAAACCTTAAAATAGTATTTAGTATTAAAAATTTATTATCTGCTAATAATCTAAAATCTAATAGAAGTCAAAGTATTACTGATGAACTAGATAAACATTTCATTGGATTCTTATCTATAGATAATGGATTTCTTACTATGAGAAATATTAATGATACTGATGGTTTCTTAAAAGATGCTAGATACATTAATTATTCTATATATAATGAAAAAGATAATAACCACCTTAGATATTATTGTATTCCTACAAAGATAGATAAACTATCTAAAGACCCTATAAATATACATATAGCAGAAGGTTGCTTTGATATACTAAGCATTTACTATAATCTTCGTGATAAAAATAGTTATAATAATATCTATATCTGTAGTAATGGTAAAGGATATTATAACGTAATAAAAATGCTAATTACGAAATTTGGATTATATAATATAATATTGAATGTATACCCAGATAATGATGTATCTGATAGTACATTACATTTTTATTTAAGGAGGTTATATAAACTATCTATTCCTGTTTACTTTCATCGTAATATGTGTGACGGTGAAAAAGATTTTGGTGTTTGTAGAGATAGGATATCAGAAGTTGTGTATAAGGTAAAGTGAGGTAAAGTATTATGGCACGCCTATTCAATCAATTTTTACATGCTGGGGAAAGATATAATGACAAAGTTATCGTTGCTAACTTTGGCAGAGAGTTTGATGAAAAAGAGCATAAACAAACACGCCATGGTGGTTATTTGGTAGTTTGTAAATGTGGGTATGGTTATGTAGCAAGATGCTATGGTAATGTAAAAGGAACTAATGCTGACCACAATAATAAATGTCCATATTGTGAAGGAAAACTGAAGAAAGGAGAATGCTAATTATGGAAAAAGAAATTGTAGGGCATCGATATGGGCATCTTACCCAAATCAGTAAGTCCTTTAGAAATAGTCGTAAAGATTACCCAAAGGCATTCTTTATGTGTGACTGCGGTAATGTAATCGCAGTGAATAAGAATGTAGTATTAAAACATCATTTGTTTGATAGATGTAGAGTATGTAAAAAAGAAATGGAGGAGAAACTTAATAGTAATAATAAATAAGTTTTAGTTATAGGAGAGTTATCATGAGATTAAATAGTGTAGCACTACAAAACTATGTAGGTATTTATAATGGTATGCACAAGCATACCATTCATATTGATTTTACTAAATGCAGAAATAGTATCACCGTAATCAAAGGTGATAATGGCTCTGGTAAATCTAGTTTGTTTAAAGCTATTCATCCTTTTAGTGACCCTAGCTATTTTCTGATAGATGGGTTAGAAGCTATGAAGGATATAGTGTATCAGCTAGATAATGGAGAAACGCTAGAAGTAAAATATATCTACCCAGTTGATGATAGGGGAAATCGAAAGTCTACACAATGCTATGTCTATGTTAATGGTAATCTCATGAATCAAAATCATAATGTTACAGATGGTAGGGATATCATCTGTAACATTCTTGATATTGATATTACTTTTTTGCCATTAACTCAATTATCTTCTGATGATAGAGGATTAGCAGACAAGACCCCTTCTCAAAGAAAGAATTTTATTAATAAAAAGATTAATGAATTAAATGTGTATAATGAAATCTATAAGAAGTTATCTAAGAAGTCTACACAAATGAAATCATTAGTCAATTCTATCTCTCTAAAGATAAAAGATATTGGTGATATAAAAACATTGAGCACCAATATAAAATTATGGAATACTCAATTAGGAGATTTAGAAGTTCAGAAGATTAAACTAACCGCTGATTTATCTAGTATGCAAACTAAAATGAATATGCTGATTGGTGAAGAGAATCCAGAAGAAGTATATGGTAAAGCTACTAGTGAACTTACTAAATTGCATTCTAAGCTGGAGAATTATAAGTATGATAAAAAAATGGTCGATACTATAAAACGAGAGTTTTTGAAAAAAGAAGTATCTGAATTAGAAACAAACATTACCGCATTGCGTTGCAATATAGCGGGAGAAAGAAAAAGCATTGCTAAGTGTAATAGTAAGATAGATGATAATACTATCAAACTAAATAGCTATGGTGATATTAATCTTATCAATCAATATAAAGAACGTATAAGCACTTATGACAAAAGAAAAAAAGCATTAGAAAATTTATGCAAGGTTAAAGGATATAGCACTGATTATCAAATTTATGATATAGATACATTCATAAATATTAGTAATCAAATAGTTCAATCTTTTGATAATCTTAAAACAATTTATAATGATGCTAATGTTATTGAACGTGCTATGGAAATAACTAAAGCATATTACAATGATATTGTGGTAGAGAGCAAAACGACTGAAGAGCTTGATACAATGAAACAAGCTTTAAATAATATGAAGCTTTTATTAAACAATCAAAATATTTATAGAAAGCAATCTAGAGGTATAGAAAATATTCCTAAAGATTGTACACATAAATCTGATTGTGTATTTGTAAAAGCTATGGTAGAAGCATATAATAGTTTATTATCGGATGAAGATTATGATAAATTAGTAAAACAGATTGATGATATGTCTACGGATATTAGTGATTATACTAAAGAACTTAGAATTGATAAACTTGGATTTGAATGTGCTGATGATTATATTCAAGCTATCAATAATATCAAAAATTATCTTCCAATATTGAAGAAGTTCAATGCTGTGTTACCTGAAGAAGATATAGATAGTTTCATAATTATGGTTTATCGTAATGGAGATATTCTTCAATGGATGAATATCGATTTAACTGTTCTTAAAGAAGTCAAGAATATAATTATAGAAATGAATAATATCGATTCTAATTTATCTTCTCTTAATGAAAAGTATTCTTCTATGGTTACTAATAAAGACTTGATAGAATATTTATCTAAAGAAATAGAAGAACTTAAAAAAGAAAAGTCTGAGCATGAGGATGAAGTTTACAATATCAATATTAAACTAGATGAGCTTAATAATAAATTTACTAATGCTAAAGATACTTTAGATACTATCAATCATAATATTGAGATGAAAGATTTATATGAAAGACTCATTAAAGAAGAAATTGAGCCTAAAATGAAACAAATTAAAGAGTATGATAGTAAGTACAAAGAGTTTAAAGAATTAGCTAAAGAATTTAATAACGAAAAAGATGTTTTAGATGATTTAGTCAGCAATCAAATTCCTAAATTAACATCTGTTATTAATGATGCTAATTTTAAGATAAGGCTGTACAATAACTATGTAAATGAGTATAATCAGTATAAAGATGAATATGAAAAGTATGAAACTATAAAATATTATTGTTCCCCTACAACTGGAATTCAAACAGTATTTATGGGTAAGTATATGAATGATATCATTGATATCAGTAATAACTTACTGTCTAAATTCTTTGGTGGTTCATTTGTATTACAACCATTTGTAATCAATGAGAAAGAATTTAAAATCCCAGTCAAAGGTGATGGAATACTTAATGATGATATTTCTAGTATGAGTACAAGCCAAATCTGCATGATTAGTATGATTATTAGTTTTGCTCTTATGAGTAGATCTAGTAGTGTATATAATATCATTAAGATGGATGAAATTGATGGTGGTCTAGATACTAATAATAGATTAGCATTCTTCAATGTATTATCCATTCTTATGAATTATTTGAATTGCAGTCAATGTATTATGATTTCTCATAATAGTGAATTGAATCTAGCTAATATGGATATTGTATTGCTTAAGAATAGTGACCCTAATATCCAATTAGATGGAAACATTATTTACAATTATGAAGAAGACATGTCTGAATAAAGGAGACAAAGAATATGGAACAAGGAACGATAAATAAAGATATTACTATGAAGTATAATTCCGATTATAACAAACTTGTGGTTTCAACTTCTGCTGTTACCGAAAAACAATTAACCGATGTGTCTAATAGAGTTACAGACTTATCTAATAGAGTTAATGCGGATGAATCTAGAATTAATACAGTAGATAATAGAGTTACAGATTTATGTAATGAAGTTAAAACTAATAAAGACAATATTGAGGAATTATTTGCTCGTATAAAATGGGTAGAGAAAGTTTTCATAATTTCATTTTCTTTGATTTTGCTTAATTGCTTCTATGTAGTTTTTACTTTGATGCAGAAGGGTTAGAGACAGATGACTAATAAACTTAAATATACTTGTTTGATTGGTTCATTCGTACTTGCAGTTTCTATTATAGCTGGGTATAAATTTTTTACTAATAGTCATACAGAAACATCATTACTCTGCTATAAAGATAAAAATAATCTCGATAGTTCTATCAACTATTTATTTGAAGGTAAATCTAAAAGAATAGTTTGTGGTATTATTGGGGGTAATCATAAGGATTACGATAATGAGATTAAAAAATATTGCTCTGGTTATGGAATAAAAACCAGCTTCTTGTATGGAGATGATGGTAACGTTATTGCAGCTACATTAAAGAGATAATAATAAGGATGTATAGTCTAGTCCTATATAGGACTAGGCTATAACATTTTATTAAATATATTTTTTATAAGGAGGAAAAAGAAATGCTAAAATATTTTATTTTTTTACCATTAAATCTAATTTGCATGTTAATATGCTATATTACTAATCCATTTGTAGTATTATTTGCTAATGAAGTAGGTGAATTACCTAAGATATTTAAACTATGGCAAACATGGGATGGTAGTATAGATGATGAAGGATACTTAACTGAAGATTGCCCTAAATGGTGTAGATATGATTTCTATAAACATTATAAACCATATAGAAAACCAGTTTATGGTAATCATGAAAAAAGATGCGTAGAATTAATAAACCCTAATTTTACTACTAAAGAACGTATACTTAGATATATATGCAGAGTATTATGGCTTACCAGAAATTGTGGATATGGATTTGCTTATTATTTATTCGGTATAAATATTAATGCTAAAGATATGAAAAAGGTATATGGTAAGTATCAACAAATTAATGGTGAACATAGGAGCTTAGAAAAATGGGTTAAGAAAGATACCCATGTATTATTAGCTCCATTCAAAATTAAAAATGACTTAGTATTCTTTAACAATAAACTTGAATTTAATTGGTACATGGGTTGGAAAGTAGATTTAGGTTTATATGAAAACCATAGAGCCATGATAGCGAATAGAATTTCAATAAGAAAAGCAAAATTTAAAAATATATTATAATTTTGACATATATTTAATGAGAGCTAGTTATCTAGCTCTCTATATTTATTTAGTAAAGGAGAAGTTATTATGCACGATGATAGATCTATTGAAGAATATAAGAAGTTATCACAGCAGGTAAAGTATAACGGAAAAGATAATTGCGATATTGTTGAAGATTATAAGAAGTTATTACAGCAGTTAAAAGAGTATAAAGGAGAAAATAATATGTACGACGAAAGAACTATTGAAGTTTATAAGAAGTTATTGAACTATACCGCTAGTTATTGCGAAACCAATTACAAGTATTATAGCAAGCCGGATGATAACGATTATAATATTGAAATCTCGTATAAAGGTAATACTTTGATTACTCTCCAGCATAGTTCCACTATGAAACGTAGTGCTGACGATATTGCTGGCTCTATTGCAGGAATTATCAGTGATATTTTTAAAACTGTTATTTATCATAAGAGATATTTCAGTGAGGATACAAATGGAGATTACATGCTGTCCTTAGATGATACTGGTGGTTTTGCAGTAAAAGTAACTAAAAAGAAAAAAGAATAGGAGATAAAAATATGATACTAATTGGTATTGTTATAGCTGCTATATTTATAGAGCTAATTTTACTTGCTAAAACTATGATAGTTACTAAGATAGATTGCAGTATATCAGTTATTTTAAAATTTCTTATTCTGATACCAGTTTTAATATCATTAATGTTTATTGAATTGGTATTATATGCTATTGGAAATTAAAGAGGTATTAAATGGAAGATGGATGCTTATTAATATTTTTCTTATTATTATTTTTCTTTGTAGTTATTCCTAATATTTGGACTTTAGTAGGAATAGCAGCACTCTTCGTATTAATAAAGATACTGTTTAGTTAAAAGTATATAAGCGTGCTAATAGTAGCACGCTTATATTTTTTATTTAAAATTCGTCGTCTCCTCTAACACCAACCAATTTAAGTTTATAGGTTTGGTTAAGAGAAGCATTTCTAGCAATACCATGTCTAATATCTACATTACAACCATCTTTAACGAAATCATTAGGTATAGGCATATTAGGTACAGGCTGACCAGTTCTAGTATCTATTACTTCAAACCATTTATTCTGGTCTGATTGATTGTATACTAATACCGTTTCTATATATGGATTAGATTCTTGCATCATAGAGTTTTGTTCTGGAGTAAGATTATTCATATAGTTTTTAAACCCAGTATCTTCAGAACTATTATCAGCATAATTCTGACCATTAGCAGCAGTGATAATAGGTGTTCCTATATTGCTATTTATATAAGAAGAAGGTATAGACATATTAATCGTACCATTACCAACTGTTCCTACTGGGGTATTAAGCATCTTAGTATACATATCAGAAATAATCTTATCATCAGAATCTCTTTCGTCTATCTTAAGCTGCTGCTGTTTCTTAAGTTCAAAGTTATTAGCATCAGAGTAAATAGACTTTAATTCTCTAGCAGCTGAGATTTTGGTTGATACTAATCCTGTATATGCACCAGTAAGATTAGCTAAGTATACATATTTACTTTTAAGAGTTTTAGAAGCTCTAATAGTATTAATATCTTCTAATACTCTTTGCTCCATAGTAGTTAATTGACCTATAGATTCTCTAAGTAATCCAATAGGTTGCGAATATGTTTCTATATAAGACATATCAGAGTTCAATGGTGTAGGAACTCTTCTATTTGAAGGAGCAGATTCTTTTTGCTCTTTCTTAGGTCTACCACGTTTAGGCTTACTATTAGCATCTTCCATATTAACTATAGACGTAGGGTCATCTACCACTTTATTTGTAGAAGCATCAATAGTAACAGAAGATAATTTACTAAAATCACAGGTAAACTGTTTGTTATCCATTTTTCTATCAGTCCTTTCTAAAGCCGTATAAATTAATCGTTTGTTAAAGGCATAGCATTCAATATCTAAATTTACAGTTATATAATAAAAGGAGGAGATAATATGAATTTTGATCAACTTATACCAAGTTATCCGTTAGGTTCTGATTTAGTCATTTTGGATGCAACTTATCATTTTCCAAATAAACAGCAAGTAGAAAGTTATAATGGAGTTAAAACAGTTTATACACCAGATACAATGACTATTGTGTATAAAGATAATACTACAGGTAAAAAAGGAATTGAAGTTATAGAGAAACCTAATTACGTATTCTATATGCTAAAAAATAATATTCCTACACCAAACTATGACATGTTTTTTACAGATATGAAAAACTTAGATGAAATCAAATGTAAATATAGAGATGTAAATAAAGCTATAGCAGAAAAACTAGATCAGTATGAAGGTACTACTAAGTACACAGATTTATTTAAGAAAAATATTAGAGATGGGAATTATAGAGCTAATATGGAATTCCAAAAGTCACGAAGAGTATTTGGTTCTGATATTCCTATTAATGATTTCTATAGAATGAGATTTGCAGAACAGTATAAGAATACAGAAACTCCTGTATCTAGAGCTTATCTAGATATCGAAGTCGATGTTAAATTATCACCTACTGATTTCCCTACTAATGGTAATTGCCCTATTAATGCAATCTCATATTTTGAGCATGATACAAAAAGATTATTTACCTTCTTATTAAATCAAAAGGATGTAAATCCTAAATCTAATGAATTCTGCACTACAGTAGATAATCGTGCATTTAATGAAGAATTTAAAGATTTCTTAAATGAAACATTAGGTAGTGAAAAAGTAAAAGACTTTAAACTGGAGAATATCCAAACTAAAGTATTAGTATATAATGATGAATTAACTCTTCTTAAAGATTTATTTGGATATATCAATTATACTAAACCAGATTTTCTTATGGTTTGGAATATGAGCTTTGATATTCCATTTATCATTAATAGAATTATAGCATTAGGTGGTAATCCTAAAGAGATTATGTGTATTCATGATATTAGCCCATTATATGAAAATTGTAGTTATATAGTAGACTCTGATCATGAAGACTTCGCTACTAAAGGGGATTATGCTGATATCACTTCTTATACTGTATATCTAGATCAATTAATTCAGTTTGCATCTAGACGCAGAGGTGGTGCTCAATATAGATCTTATTCTCTTGATTATATTGGTAATGAAATGGCTGGAGTACAGAAATTGCATTATGAAAATATTGCAGCTAATGTAATGGATTTACCATATAATGATTATCGAACTTTTGTAAAATATAATATGATGGATGTACTGGTTCAGTATTGTATTGAGTTTAAAGCCGATGATATTCTATATGTATTTGATAAAGCATTGCTTAACTGTACTGAATATAAAAAAGTTCATAGACAGACTATTTATCTTTCTAACCGAGCAACCATTATGTTTAAAAACTTTGGTGATTATGTGTTAGGAAATAATCTCAATAAGTTTAAACCTAAACCTACAGTAAAGTATGAAGGTGCATATGTAGCAGATCCATGTAAATTTGGAGATAAGTATAAAGATAAAGTTAATGGTATTCCTATTATGAGAGCATCCAATGCTATTGACTTTGACTTTACAAGACTGTATCCAAGTATTACACAGGAATATAATATGGCACCAAATACAGAAATTGGATATATTAAGATTCCTGATAAGATTTATGAAGCTGAAAATGCTACACATAATGAAAAGTATACTAGGTCTGGACAATTCGTAGAAGATATGACTTCTGAATGTGATATTGAGTTTGCTCATAGATGGTTTAATTTGGCTAGCTTTAAAGAAGCATATGCTGATATTATTGAGTACTTCAATACAGAGGAGTCTCCGTTCTATAGATTAGTTAATGATGATTTAATACCAAAGCAAGTTTATAATAAACATCCTTCTCGTAGAAAGGTAATAGCTTCATCTAAAGATTATGATGAAAAGCTATTTAGCAGAAGAGATATCAAGTATAGTATTCCAGAATCTAATAGAGTTGAAATTAATAATCATTTTAATAGGGGCTAAAAATGCTAATAGAACAACCATCTGTTATAAATAGAATAGCTAATAGAAGTGATTTAGAAATTTTATTAGATAGAGCTAAATTGCTTAAATCTAATATTATAGTTCATTCTAAAGCTAAAAGTGTATTCTTTGGGTTATCACAAGAGTATCAAGATGCCAATGTATTAAAAGTATTAATTCCTGATAGTAAATATGAAGTAAAGCATTTATCCTTAGCTTTCCCAAATATAGCATGTTATGCTAAAGATTTAAATGCTATACTAAACGCTAATGAATCTTCTAAGCATAATATTATAGTAGAGACTACTAATTTTATGGGTAAGAATGATATAGCATTGACTATGAAGTGTGATAAAGAATTAAAACTATGCTTTGATTATTTTAAATACGAAAGAAGATATGAAAAGATAATCAATAAAGAAATTCCTAATAGCCAATTACTATATCATTATGAAGATATCAAGAATACAATAGAAGAATTTAATAAAGCTTTATCTGCTAAAGCTGATGATGGTATAAAGAAGTTTGGCTACAATGGTTTTATTTATTTTATTCCTCCTACATTCATAAAATCAGTTAAGTCTGATATTATAGATCTTAATGTTTATAAACTATTCTCTGGTACTAATGATACAGCACTATTAGAGTTTATTATTAAGCGTAAGAAAATAGGGGAAATAAAAGTTATATATCGTACTCATATTTTATAATAAAACCTTACATAATTATTACCTTGACATCAAGGTAATAATTATTTTTTGTAAAGGAGAATAATAAATGCCAAATAATTCAGATTTTTCTAAATTAAAGGATAAGATAAACGAGCTTATTGATACTCAATATGCTGATATATATCTTAACCCTAGAGATACAAATCATATACTAAAGCAGAATAGAGATAATATTCAGGATATAATCCAGAAGATTAGTAATAATAATATGACTAATACTGGTAATTCTAATATGTCTATGCTTTATCAAAAAACTATTATTAATAATAATAAACCTGGTAAAACATCTGATTTAGTATCTAAACTTAATGATACATTATCTGATAGAAATACTATGAATAATATTATCTCTATCTATACTCAAAATACATTAGTAAGAGATATTGATAGAGAAATTGATATGGTATGTAAATACATGCCTAAACTCGATGATGCATTAGATACTAGAAGAGAGCATGTATTATCAGCTGATCATTTCACAAAAGATTCTATTGTAATTAAAGCTGCTAAAGAGTTTAATAAAGAGACTGATGCTCATATTACTACTAATATCAATACTCTTAAAGAAAAATATAATATTGATGATTTCTTAGAGAATAAAGTATATAGGCCTACTGATAAATATGGTGAAGCATTTATCTATATTGTACCATATAGAAAAGCTATAGAGCAATTACTTAGAACTAGAGGAAATACTGCTATCTCCAATATGGATAATATTCCTCAAATGACTAGTGAAGCTGTAGACAGTTTTATTGAATCTACAGTACATGATGTAATTCAAGCTAATACAGAAGAATTAGATAATCTTAGTTCCATTATTCAAGAATCTGTAAGTGAATATTCTAAAGATAAAGACTATTCTACAGATGAAATGAAATCTATTAATAATATGGTTTCAGAATCCTGTGATGGATTAAGAATTGAGATTAATAAATCCAGAATTATTGAATCAGCATTAAGAGATAGATTTAATGTGTATAAAGCTTATAGAGAGAATGGATCTTTATTTTTTAATGAAAAAACTGATACAGGCATCTCTAACTCAATGAGTTCTAGTGCTAATACGTTTGCCAATTCTGCAAAAGATGCTAATTCTATGGCTGCCAATGGTGTTACATTGGTTAATGATTTAAATCAAATGAATGGTACTGATAATGTAACTGGTAAGCTTAAAATACCAGGTTGTGTGGTAAAAGCATTAGACCATGAAATGGTTAAGCCATTATATATTGATGATATCTGTTTAGGATATTTCTATATAGAATGTGATAAAAAAATGACTTTTGAAAAGAATACTTTCTCATCCACTACTGGAGGTATTAGACCAGGAGGAGTATTTAGAAGTACATTCGATTATTATAGTAATGCTTCTAATGAGTTTGGTGCTATTAAATCTATAGCTAGAAATATCTCTATGCAAATAGATGCTAAGTTCGTTAATGCTAATCAAGACTTATCTAAAGAAATCTATTCTATTCTTAAATATAATTCTACTGTAGACGCTAGTGGTAAGATTAGTAAGATTACAGTTACATTCATTCCACCAGAAGATATAGTTCATTCATACTTTGATTTAGATCCTGTGACTAAACGTGGTGTATCTGGATTAATGAGATCATTATTCCCAGCTAAATTATTCTCTGCATTATATATCTCTAATGTAATTCAATTCCTTACTAGAGGGTTTGATAAGAGAGTATATTATGTAAGGCAAACAGTTGATACTAATATTTCTGGTGTATTGATGAATGTAATCAACCAGATTCAAAAATCTAATTATGGATTACGGCAGATTGAATCTATGTCTAACGTGCTTAATATGCTTGGTAGATTTAATGACTTAGTTATCCCTAGATCTGCTAGTGGTGATTCTCCTATTGACTTTGAAGTAATACCTGGGCAACAAGTAGAAATTAAGAATGACTTAATGAATATGCTGGAAGAAATGGCAGTAAATGCTACTGATGTACCATTTGAAGTTATTCAGTCCAGACAACAAGTGGACTATGCTACACACTTAACCATGACTAATACTAAGTTCCTACAGAAGATCTATAATAGACAAGGTAAAACCCAAAAAATCTTTAGTAAAATATTAACTAAGATTTATAATTACGAATACAATATGGATAACAATAGATCCGATGAAATTGTAGTAGTATTACCACCTCCTATTTACTTAAATGCTACTAATACTGCACAGATACTGTCATCCGTAACTGATCTCTCTCAGGGTATAGCATCTTCAGTAGTTAATGAAAATAATGATGCTGATTTAATGAATGAATTTGCTAGACAGGTAAGATTAAAGATGGTAGAATCCTTATTCCCTGAAGGTTTCATTGATAAGTGCTTAGATGATGCTAAGTTAGCTTTAACTCAATCTGCTAGTGCTAATGATAATCAAGAAATGTAATTATTTAAAATAATAGTTGTATATTATTAGTATGAGTATGAATATATATTTATACTTGTATAATCTTAATTAATAATAATCTATTACAGTTATTACTGGGGAAGGAGGATGATTCCAATGGAGGATACAATTCTAGTGCTAAGCATTTAAGAGTGGCAGAATATTGATAGCTGGAGATTTAATTCAATTCATGGGTGATGTATGAGAATAAAATATATTAGTGTGGTATATACCACACTAATATATTTTATTTTTTTTGATTAATAGAGGATTATAAGTAAATACGATATCACTTATATATTATCAATATGAGTATATGTATGCTCATATTTAATAGTTTTTGTTTATAGAAAGGAGAGAAAATATTATGAGTAAAAAACAAGTATTTGTAGTTAAAGGCAGTACACCGTACTACGGTATGTGGGATGATTTAGATAAAATTATTAGTGCAGATAAATCAGAAGAACCACGCCAAGTTACCTTTACATGCAAAGATGTAACTATTATGTGTTCTATGTTTGAGGACTGTTCTAATCTTATTTTATTAGATTTATCCAATTTTGATACTTCTAATGTTACCCATATGCATGATACGTTTTCTAGGTGTTCTAGTCTTACTGCATTAGACCTGTCTAGTTTTAATACGTCTAAAGTAAGAGATATGGTTGGGATGTTTTCTGGGTGCTCTAACATTACTTCATTAGATTTATCCAATTTTGATACCTCTAATGTAGAACATATGGGTGGTATGTTCTATAACTGCCATCATCTTGTTTTATTAAATGTATCTAACTTTAATACTTCTAATGTGGATGGTATGAACGATATGTTTGAAAACTGTTTTAGTCTTGCTAAATTAGATTTATCTAGTTTTAATACATCTAAAGTAAAATCTATGGGTGAGATGTTTGCTAACTGTTATGAACTTACTACATTGAATTTATCCAACTTTAATACTTCTAAAGTATCTAGCATGTTCGGTATGTTCAATGGCTGTTATAATCTTACCTCATTAGATGTATCTAACTTTGATACTTCTAATGTAACTTATATGGACTTTATGTTTAATAAGTGCCGCAATCTTACTACATTAGACTTATCTAACTTTGATACCTCTAATGTACGTTTTATGCGTTCTATGTTTGAGGACTGTTATAATCTTACCACCATCAAAGGAGTAATCGATATGAAGTCTTGCGAGGATTGTGGTGATATGTTCCATAACTGCCCTAAGCTTAAAAATGTTAAGATTAAAAATCCGCCACCAGATTTTGAAAGTAAAACTGGTTTATCCTTTTCACAGTACGTTGTAGTATCTTAAAGTGTATTTTTAGTAAAGGAGAAATTATTATGCCTAAACCTCAGGTATATGTAGTTAAAAGTTGTTGTCCTACTATCTCATGGCGTAGTGGTAACTGGAAGGATATTAATAAAATTGCTAAAGTATATAAATCTGTATCTGGCCGAGTTACAGTTGGATGTAAAGATGTAACTAATATGAATCATATGTTCTGTAACTGCTCTTATATTACTACAATAGATTTATCTAACTTTGATACTTCTAATGTAGTTGATATGAGTTCTATGTTCTATGATTGTGATTCTCTTACTACATTAGATTTATCTAATTTTGATACATCTAAAGTAAAAGATATGATGCGTATGTTCTATGGTTGCAGTAAACTTACTACATTAGACTTATCTAGTTTTGATACTTCTAAAGTAAAGGACATGTGTGCCATGTTCATTAATTGCTCTAATCTTACCACCATCAAAGGTGTTATAGACATGAAGTCATGTAAATATTTTTATGAGGATATGTTCTATAACTGTCCTAAACTCGCTGGCGTTAAGATTAAGAATCCTCCTGCTGACTTTGAAAGTAAGACTGGATTGTCTTCTTCTCAGTACACGGTAGTTAATGAGTAATACATGAGAATAAAATATATTAGTGTGGTATATACCACACTAATATATTTTATTTTTTTTTTGATTAATAGAAAGTGTTATATCCATCAGCAAGTGCAGAAGTCGGCTGATTGGTAGACTTTTCACTTGGGGATTGAATATTATTAAGAGACTTATAACCGAATCTAGATTCTTCAAATACAGTTCTGCTATTAATCCAATCCAAGAACTCTTGTGCTCTCTTGGTTACAGCTGAACCAGTAATTGGATAACCATTGAATGCATAGTTAAGTTCTCTCCACTGAATTTCACCCTTCTGAGAATTGTACATGGACATTTCAGCAGAAGTTGGCTGACATGCAACAAGAAGATATGCCTTTTCAATGTTAGACATAGTATTATCACATACGCCATAGAGGAATTCAAATGTTTCATTTTCATAACCAGCTTGAATTACACTAGTAGATTTATTAATTGGATCGATTAATCCATTGTATCTCTTAACTTGTGTACGTGGGTCTTTAATACCACGAATAAATAATTCATTTACTTTAGTGATAATAGAACCAGAACGTTCATAGAATCTCATAGTAAATGAACCAGCTGATTGTTCATTGGTCTTAGTAATAATATTAATTTCATTAATACCATCACTAAGAGAGTTAGTATCGATAGTTAAATCATCAAGACCATCTAATCCTTTGAAATCATATTCAAGAATATGGGTATAGTCGTTGATTAAAGTTTTATATGTATCGTTAGAATCTTTAAGTTTGGATAAAAATTCAGGAATCTTTAATACGATTAAGAAACTGTAGCCTGTTTCATAGTTATCAAACTGATAAAGGTCAGAATAGTCTACAACACCTCTAGATAACATATATCTAGTAATGTCTTTAGGAGCTTTCATACCTTCATAAATATTATGAACTGCCATACTATTTATTTCTCCTTTCTAATTACTTACTTACATTACTAGTCGAATTAATCATTGTAAGCTTAAAGACTTCAGACTGAATGAAGTCTTTGAAGCTAACTTTGATGACTGCATAGAAGATCTTATTAAGTTCATACTGATCGTCTTTTACATATTCGATACTGATTGACTTAAAGTACCCATTATAATTATTAATTACTTTTTCAATATCAGCTTTATATGATTCATAATCCTGATCATAAATAAATGCATATCTACTCTTTGGACACTGCCTACGAATATCATGCATCATAGCTTGGATAAGAAGTACATTATGAAGCCATGATAACTGAGTGTATCTTTCCTGAGAGGTATATTCAATATCCATGGTCGGAATACCATCATAATAAGCGATATAGTTGATTCTATTATCATCGAACCACTGTTTCTGGTCATAGGTAAGAATGTTAGAATCAGTCTTTGGAGTTCTCTTTGGAGCAAAGTTAATAGTACCATCAATAATTTCATTAGCAAAGGTAATACCAAATCTCTGACCGCAGAATGGACGACTTACACCATTGATATAATGCTTAGCAAACTTATCTACAAGTAAATACGGTACAGTAACTTGTACTTGTTTACGATAGTAAGGTTCTTCAACATAGAAACTATTAGCATAGTCTGCGATAAATTTAGACTTATGATCGGAATACTGTTCTGCTGCTAATTCAATTTCTTGAATAGAATTAAGATTTAATCCAAGATCTCTGAAATAGAAGCAATCTTCTCTAAAGTTTACTAAGTTTGCAATAGCATCTTTAATTTCTTTAGGATAATTAGCATCAAAGATTACATCAATTCTGGTATTATCTAAATCATAGATGTCATCAGAATATGTACCATTGAATACTTCTAATACTTCTTCATAATAGAGAGATAACCCAGTTGTAGCACCATCATCATCTACTCTTGGCTGTAAAGTGATTGGGTATTCACCAAATGACCCATTAGAGCCATTCTGAAGAATATTACCATTAATAGCATCTAACGAATCAGAGTTTTTATCAATTTCAATGGTATTAATCGGCTTACCAAATCTATCATAGCTAAAGAGAATATCGCAATGCGAGATTTCATCTTTAGAAATAGAAGAAATAGAAGAAACCTTATCTACAAAAGCATTATATTCACTTTCATAGAACTTACAACGAATGTATGAAGAATTACCATTAATTACCTGATCAAAAGATTTATTCTTTGCGTTACCGATAGTACCATCAGAAGATTCTACAATGTATGGATTAAATGTAGCATAATGAGTTTCAATAGTAGAATTATTTTCCATAACTTCTACTTTATACTTTACATAGGATACTGGTCTTCTAGTAGTAGTGTCAGCGGTGAATCTAAGCTTCTTAGTAGAAACACCACGACCTGTATCAGTAAAGGTTAAAAGTAAATAACTTGTTTCGCCTCTAGATACAGGAACAATGCTATCCTTATTCAGATACATAAAGTTTTCAACTTTAGCAATGACAGAGCCAATATCACTAGTATTATTAGTCTGAAGGCTATCAGTAAGAGGAGCTAATTTATACTTAATCTTAGCTGCTTTTACTGTTGGGTAATCATTAAGATCAGAACCAGTAGACGGTTTAATAGTAGTTACATCTTTATAGGTAGCACCAATTCTCTGTTCTTCTTTAGAAGTATCTACATCTACTAATGCCTGATAATACTGAGAATTGTATTTTACTATAGAACCTTTAGAATATTTATTACCTTGAGTGTAGTTTACATCAGAAGAAGTAGTAACTTTCTTCCAATAACCTTCTACTTCTTTAGTAGTGTAATACAATGGTCTACCTTTAGAGTCGGTTTTCTGTACAGTATCTTCACTAACAACAGCGAATAAACCAAGGTTAGCTAATTTAGAGTCTTTAGCTACAACACGTTTGCAGTATTGTAAACCGCCAGCATTAGCAATCTTAGCTGCCTGAAGTAAAGGCTGACCATGTTTAAAGAAATTAGGGTTGTCACCATAAAGGGCGAAAAATTCATTACCAGATAAATTCTTTTGTAAAGTTTCTGGACCTTTATCAGATGAAAAAACAGTCATGAATGTTGCTCTATTGGTATTATCACTATCAAATCCTATATTAGGATTGATATCTGTTTGGTCATCAAAGATAAATTTAGTATCTGGAGCTGCCATTATATATCCTCCTTTTGTATATTACTGTCTTTATTAAAAACTACCTTCATTAGTTAAGGCAACTTTTAATCATATGTTAAGCCCAGCACCTCTTAAACAATATTCTCTCCTGTCAAAACTCTTTCAAGAGGAATCTGAACCTTATTATTATTTAATGATGCAAACACAATAGACTCATCAATATTTTCAGATGTAAGAGATGTATAAGCACTAATGAGCTTAGGAATGTATTTAACCGAAATAGGTTTATAGTTTTTCATATCATTATCTTTAGATAATCTAAATGGAACTTTAATATCTTTCTTAGATCTACAAAGTTCTGATATAATAATACCAAATAGCTGTAAAGAGAATGAATACTTATTACCATTATACAAATAATTTGATACAAAATATTCTTGTATCTTATCATATGGAATAGTATTAGGTATATGACCATTCTTTATAAATAACTTAATTAATGCTTCAGAGTTATCAATATCTTGTGGTACTTTAATATCTACTATAATAGGGTCATCTTTTTTATAATACAATACTCTATAATCATCAGGTTCTGATTCTTTAATAAGTTTAACATCAGTTATCTTTTCTACTTTATATGGTTTAGTACTAAACCTAGTAGGATAATTAAAAGTATGAAGTCCTGATAGCTTATTATTAATCTTAGTAGTATAATCCATAATACCTAAAGTAGAGATATATTCACCTTCAAAATATGCAATCTGTTGATCGAAAAATATTTCAGGAATATAGAAAATAAACTCTCCTTCACCATTATAGAGAATAGAATCTCCTTTTCTCTTTAGAAAAGGAGGCATAGTATTATTATCCATAATTACTCTCCTTTCTTGTAAACTTATAATATTGTTTTTCATCAAGAATTTCAATTATATACTATTATAATGAATAGCAAGTTATCCTGCTATATGCAGATTATATTTAAGGAGGAAATATTATGAGTAATTATAACAAAAAAGTTGTAACAGATGCATTAGAACTTTATAGACTCCATAGCATCAATGTTCTCTACCGCAAAGAGAGTATTAATACTTTCAATGTGAATAACGATTTCGCTATTGGATTAGGGAAATTAAATAAATTTCTCATCAATACTAAACTGACGAGAATGCCACTCACAAAGCGAATTTCTTATAGAGCATTCGTACTTACGAAAATGAATGAACTGTACACTTCTGCGTACAAAAAACTCATTATGGATAAGCTGTGTATGAAAAAATTATATGTACAAATGCTTTGTGAAAAGAGTATTGAATCAGAGATATATTTGCATTATACAAATACTAATTGGAGGTTTGTACCACGTTCTATTTACAAAATGTATATTATGCATGCTATTAAAAAAGTAGCAAAAAAGGAAACTTTAGAATTTGAAGAAACAATGGGCTAATATTATGATGGGTAAGCAATATTGCTTACCCATTTTTATTTTTATAAGGAGGAATAAAAATGAACAATCGTTGGAGAGGCAAAAAGAAATTAAACAGATTTGGAGTGCATATAAAACTATGGCAGAATTCAATTTAGCATTATTGAAAGAATACAGGAAAACACAGGGAATCAGTTATCCAATAGGAATTAATAGTCCTGAAGAGTGGATTAAATTAATTGATAGATTTATTTGGGTATTTGATCAGATAGTACGTAATTACCCAGATTCACCACATCAAGTTTTTAATACCTGTCATATTGATCACAATGAATATAAAAAAGAATTTATGAGTATAGAAGATTATAATAAATATATTCTAGAATCTCTTCATCTATTTGCTGAATATTTTCAAGGAATTTGGGATTAAAGAAGGAAAAAATAAAATGATTATTACTAGAAAAGAGTTTGAAAACGCTGCTATTGAATTATTAAAAGACATCTACACTTATGATCCATTTAGTATAACAAATGTTGCACTCGATAAAGCAATTATTGAGCATCATGACGTTATTATTAGTGATAGCATGGATAATATCTGTGGCTTAGATATAGAAGATAAACTTAACAAAGATAGCGTAAAACTTAGTAATGCTTATTGGTTAATGCGTTATATCGATAATTATGGTGATAAAAGTAAATTCGATACAAAAGATGATTTAACAGTTTGTACAGATCATAACTCTTCATTCTATATTACCACTTTATATTGCCATTCTGCTATTTGTGTTGATAAAAATAGTCCATTCTATTTAGATTCTCTTTCAGCAATAATTCTTAAAGATAAACCCGATCATTATGAATGGGTTGTAATAAGAAATGGCACTAAACATTGTGCAGGAGATGAAAGAATAGAAACTCTCGAAGATGAACCTAGTCCTACAAAATTACTTAATACTTTTATTAAAGAAGAATCTGAATCTCAGAAAAAGGAATAAAAATGATTATTACTAGAGAAGAGCTTGAGAGAGATATTAAGGAATTATTCTCGCACACTATTCAATATAGTTGGCTTAATAAGAGTATTGCAAATGATGATAATAATGCTATAAAAAATTTGTTTGCAAAACTCGATAATGCCTATTACCTATTGTGGTATATTAATCGATTTAGTAAAGATGGTAATATCAGTATTTCAAATGATTTGCTTGCCAAAATAGATCCGAATGATGTATTATTTGATAAAAGACCAACGCACTATTTTTCTTATATTTGCATTGATAGAAACAACCCATTATATCTATCTACAGTTTATTTATCTACAGTTCAAACTATGGCTCTCCATAAGAAAACAGTTTCATTATAATACAACAACAGATTCTAAATATTTTTATTAAAGAGTGTGTTTAAAGAACAAGGAGATTAAAAATGTTTAAGCTTATATCTTTTAATGAGTTAAATAAAGATTTTTCTTTTAAAACACTATTTTCTCCCTATGAGAATAAAGAATTTTATAATATTGATAATATCATTTTCTTAGATGAATTAAAAAAAGATAATTTCTGGGTTGGTGATAATACTAAAGACTATAGAACCTCTACTTCTATACAAGAACAAGATCAGTTATTATTTATTACAAATTTTAGATATGATAAAATTAGTTTTCTTATTGGCATATTCCCAGACGCTACTACTGGTATTATTAATAAAGTAATGATTTCTAAAACTAAAGAACTTATTTCTCCCATTAGCCGGTATATTAATCTTCTTTGTAATAGTACTATGCTGATGAGAAATACTGATCTATTATATTGTGAGCATGATAGAAGATGCCCTGTTTATTTTGAGTATAAAAATGAATTATTAAACCCGTCAGATTCTAGATTTAAATTCACATTTGATTTATTATCTGATATTGCATATGGTTATGCGAATGAAGTTGCTAATAATGGTGAAGAAATCCCTGAGGAGCAATTATTTGAAGACATCGAAAATAATATACCTATTATTAATTGGAAATTAAAAAGTAGTAATGCACATATTGGGGACTTCTTAATTAAAACTAGCAGCAATGATGATGAATTAGACACAATTAATAAAATAGGATTTTATCTTTGGGAAGATTAAAATGAAACCTATGTTTTTATGATTATATAATATAATAATGAATTTCAGAAAAAGGAATAAAATGACTATGATTAGCAAAGATGGTATTAAAACAGATATCGAAAGGCTTATAGCTAAGCTTAAATCATCTACTACTTATTCAGTAGAAGATGCCGAAAAGCTTAAAAATGCATTAATTGTAAGAGACTATTTAGATAAAAAAGAAATAAACGGTAATTTCATTATTGTAGGAAATGAAGGAAATGAAAAAGCTATTTTATCATCTATGACCATTGATTATAGGGATAATAGTTTACACAATATAGCTAATAGATTATGCTCTAATCCATTTAATGTTATCTTTCTTACTAATAATAAATTATACTTAGCAAATTATTTAGTTTATACTATACCATGGTATGAATCAAAAGGAGGTAAAACCCTACAGACAGGGGTACAATTATTATTTAGTAATAGTATTAATCCATCAGTTTGTTTCTCTAAAGTATTATATTATCTGGATTTAATTGAATACTCATCTATTATTGATGTATTGGATGAATGCATCCAGCGTATAAAATTCGATTAATGATAAAAATACCGATAAAGTATTAAACTTTGTAGTATAATAAAAGGTAGGGATTATATAATCCCTACCTTTTATTTTTTTATCTTCATTTAAATATTAAAGCATTCTCAATATAATCACCAGAATATATTAATAAAGTTGTATCATAGTATGAACTATCTAGAAGAAGCAGTTTATATAGTTCCTTTTATTCTAGTTTAGATAATTAAAAATAGTGTATTACGAAATTCTATTCATAAGTGATTTTTTAAATCTAGGTTTTTCATTATCAGCTTTTGGTTTAAGATAATTACTAAATTGATGCTTTTCTGCCGCATTGCTATTTCTTGTTTCAACAGCATCTTTTAATGCATTATAATGACGTTTTTGTTGTTTATTGAATCTTGCAAGTCCTATTTTCTTCTTTAATGCATTTAAATTATCCCATTCTTTTTGAGCACCCCAACTATTTTGAAGTTTCTTAACTCTATTACTTTCATTCATAATAACATCTTCTACAGCACTATAATCTTCATCATTATCATATTCTTCATCGCATGATTCTATATATGTATTTACATCATCTACAGCTTCATTATAACCAATAGCATAAGCTTGTTTTAAATCTTCTTCTGTATAAAACATATTATAACCTCCATTATAAAAAATGCATTAGACAGTTACATCTTACTCATCCATTCTTTTGTTGTTTAAGCACTTTACCAAGTACTGATAAAGAGCGCTTATATATCTTTAAAGCTGCTGATGCGATTGTCTGAGCACCTTTATATCTAATCACGTTAAATACATGAACCTTTTTACTGATATCTTTTAATTTAGTAGACAATTCATGTGGATCGTTAGAGTAATTCTTTTTTGCTTCTTCTTCTTTGGTTTTAAGAATTTTAAGAGTATCACTAAATGATTTCATTGTGATATTAAAGAAATCATCAATCGTAGAAGTAATATTTTTTTCTAAATTTTTATAAAATTCTTGGGCAGTATTAATTGAAAGTTCCATTTCTTTTAATAACCCTTCTGGTTTCCACTTATCAATAAAACTCTTTTTTTGAGCTTCAGGATCAAATGTATCACTATTTGTACTAAAATTACCATTGATAACATTTATAATTTTAGATAATTTTCCAACTTTTTGTTCATCCCAAACATATACATTTGCCAGAACTTTTTTATATCCTGGAATATTTTCATCAGGCGTAATGTTTTTAGAGGGAGCATATGCCTTTAATGATATCGCTCTTAATGCTTTAGCTATAGCCATAGTAAGTTTTCTTTTAATAGCCATAAAGAAGCC
>ERZ1034878.52-NODE-52-length-59902-cov-477.287684_pt1 | contig 59902 bp, 71 predicted proteins | sample MGYA00520593_ERZ1034878 | MGnify/ENA primary metagenome ERZ1034878 (study PRJEB33766, sample SAMN09781724) | gut metagenome | biome: gut microbiome | host: Homo sapiens | place: Madagascar | study: EMG produced TPA metagenomics assembly of the PRJNA485056 data set...
ACCCCTCCCTGCATCGCCGGCCTGGGAGGGGGCGCAAATTTCACGCATCCCCCCGCCTCTCTAAAATATTCTCTAGGGTGTGCTAATCTTTTTTAAAGTCTGATTGTTTCACTTTTATATATAAATTCATAAAATCATATTGAATTATTTCATCTATAGCTCTTTCAATCTCTTCATCTTCTTCTTTTTCTGTGAATTCATTTGATGTTTTAGCTATTCTTGCTAAGTATGAACATGAATTGTAACCTTTTTCAACATCAAACAAAAACCAAGAATTGAAATCTTCAAAAGGATTAAAAGGATTATCAATTGTTGATAACATTACTTTCATTCTAACTAAGCTCCTTTCAAAAACTTTATTATACATAAACAATTATTAACTAATTGATATTATTAAATTAATAAACAGTTATGAAATAGTTGCTAAACTATTATTTGTTTAAGTACTTGATTACGGTTGAAGTAGATACTCCTAACTTTTGTGCTATTTGGGCATTGGTATAACCTGATAATCTAAGAGTAGCCATATGTGCTACTTTAGCAGGACTTAGTTCTTTAGTACTTCTAGGCATAGCTAATTGTTTAACTTTATCCATATCAGCATTATTGATAATAGTTTTTAATTTATTAGTACTTATTGCTCCTGCCTGTATAGCTTCCCATTCTTTATCTGTAATCTGAACTAATTCCCTCTTAGCCCCCACCTGTCTTCTCATCTTATCTAGGGCCTGTTGTCCAGCCTTCTTCTTTTCTTTATTGGTCATATCCGGATTGTCTTTTATTTTAGCTTGGACTATAGCATTAGCCATAGTCTGTGCTTGTCTTTCTCTAGGGGCATTCTTTAGTGCCACGTTGGCTTTAGCTTGAAGGGAGTCGACCTCTCTTTGGTACTTCATCCTAGCTACAGGGTCATAAGGAATGTCTGGGGTACTTACCATTTCTTTACGGGCACGGTTAGCTAAGGCTTTCATTTGGTTAGCGTAATCCGCATAAGCTAACTCAACGGGGTTCTTACTTTGTGATACTAGGGTATAGGCATCATCAGTTTCGAACATCTTAGTACTTCTTTGTGTCTTAGTTACAGTCTTAGTCTTAACTTCTCCTGTCTTCTTATCTACAACTTTCTTTTCATATTGTAATTCATCTGCTACTTTCCATGATTGTTTACCAGTCTTAGGATCTATGATAGGAGAACCTTGTCTTTTAAGTACTGATTGTTGAGACTTCGCTCTAGATATTAAAGTACCTGCGCCTTCCTTATAGTTACCATTATCATCAATATGTCCTTGATACTTTTTCTTTAATGCAGCTATGTTATTATCAGCTTCACTCTTCTTGTAGTCTAGCTTATGTTTCTCTGCATCTATAACAACCATTGAATGTTTAACAGCTCTTGCTAGTTCATCGTCATTAGCTCCAAGTAATGTCATGTCAGTTATTAAATTAGAAATTTTACCCATCTCTGTTTGAGTATTCTTCATATACTTCATGCCTGGTCGTTCAGGGTATTCCATTTTAGGATCAAATCCTTCTAACGCTTTTAGCGGTGGTTTAGAACTTATTCTAACTTTGCCACCTGTAGGTATAACCATTACTGTATCACCATCAAAGTCTGCTCCTGATAGTCTCTCTGCTACTTTACTGTTAATACAAACAGCATCCATTGCACTAGTTCCTATCATCTTTTTAGCATCAGGTTGTTTATTATTTACAGTAAGGACTGGTATTTCAAATAGTCCTCCATGAGGGTATCTAACTAACGCCACTTTCTCTCCATCATTATAGTTAGGCGCATAGATTTCAGTATCTCTCAATGAAGGTACTGGCAAGATTACTTGATACTTTTGTCTAGGTAGTGCAGCTGCTTGTAGATGTACTGCTGCTGAATCACAGTCATCAGAGAATGATTGTAATAAAGCTTTCTTAACAGTAGGATTAGTAAGTGACATTATCTCGTCGAATTCTACTTGTTTATCAGCTGATGCTAAACCTAATTGTTTCTTTACTAATGATAAGTTTTGTTTAGAAAGAAATTGTGAAGGTAATTTATCAGCCCATTCTCCCCAGTCACCTTCTTCTGCTCTCTTATTTATTAATGAAAGTTTTCTATTACCATTTTTATCAGTATAATAACTTTGTCCACCAGCTTTGATTAAAGAACCGAATGGATTATCAGGGTCATCTTTTATTTTCTTTAATACTTCAAGCTTTGATTTATCTTTCGATTTATTAGTGTTGAACATTACATCTACGCCTTTTGGTAAATCATCAGAATATACAGCCATTCCTTTTATATAGTGAGTTCCATCAACCATAATACGAACTTGTGCATAATGAGAATTACCTAAGTTAAGGTCTTCAACACCTCTTCTTATTTCAACTAATCCATCTTTTTCTATTCCACCATCTTCAGCATATCTTATAGCAAGTCTCTTAGAATCCATAGATGCTGGATATTTAAATGTATCAAATGTTTTTCCATCATCATGAGAGGCATACTCTTGAATAGTGTGTACATTTTCATAGTTAAATATAGCTTTGTGTTCTGTTCCAGGAGGGCACAATACTTTTAAGTTAGTTTGTTTACCTGGGTTATTAACTTGAGGAACACCTCCACCATATATTTTATATCCTTCCATCTCTAACATATATAAAGCAGTTTTAAGTTTTTCTTTTGATATTCCTAATTCTCTTTCAACACCAACACCTACGTCTATCATTCCTTTTTCTGTTACTTGTTTTTTAAGGAATTCGGCTGTTTCTTTAGATTGTTTCATTCTACTCTCAGATTGTTCGTTTAATAAAGAACGAACAGATGAGTCGTTTTTATATCCCATTTGTTTAGCTATCTCATTAAGAGAATATCCTTTTTCTCTAAGTCCTTTAGCTGTGTCCACTTCTAATTGTCTTCTTTCATCTTTAGCTAAAGATTTTTGTATTCTTAATTGACTAGTAGTCAATCCCATACTTTCAGCAATATCTTTTTCACTCATGCCCTTTTTAGTCAATTCGTCAACTCTAGATAGAAAGTCTCCGCTATGTTGGTAGGGGTCTTTACCACTTCCCCAAGGATATCTTCCTGAACGTCTAGGCATTCCATAGTGTAATAGTTCATCAATAGGTGGTTTATCTTGATAAGCCATTTACTATTCCCCCTCAATCTTCATTTTATCGATTATTTTATCAAACGTGATTATCTTATCCATAATAGGTAAAATATCTTCCACTGTAGGATTATGGACAATAATCTCATTGTTTTGATAAATCCTTAATTCCATATCAATATCGCTAGGTTTCTTATTGTATTCCAAACAGAAAAGAGCAGCATATATCTCAAGCTGTTCCATGTGTGCTCTGGTCACACCAGTTTTTAAATCATGTATTCTTAATAAATTATTTCTAAATATAATAGCATCTGCTGTTCCAAAACAATTATCAGAATAATATAAAACTTGTTCTGGTTTCATCTTAAATCCAATAGCATCATTAACATACATATTTAATGTCTTTTGAGATTTAGGTAATTTTTGTCCTAAAGTTATACATTGGCAAGCAAAGTCATGTAATATAGTTCCATTTAATGTTGCTTGAAATTTAGAATATGAATCTACTAATTTATCAGCATCATAATTAATCCAATGATATTTACTAGCGCCAAGGAATGCATGTTTACCTTCCAGAGAATAGTGTTTGTTGAAGTTCATCTAGCACTACCTCCTTATTCTCAGGATATATAAATCTTGCAAATGACATGTCATCCATTTTGTCAACATAGTATTCTTGATTAGGACGATGTGATGCAGCTCCAGATTTCTTTACTTCTAGAGCTGCCCATTTGTCATTGTATAAAATTAAAAGATCTGGTATTCCTTGAATATAGGCAGAATCATTTTTCATGATTATACAACCAACGAAAATATCTTTTAATTCTTTAATTAAATTTTTTTGAAAATCTCTTTCTAATTTCCCCATAATAGAATATCCCCTTTCAAACCTTAGTAGTACAATTTCATCATCATTAATATTGACATATTAGGTTTTGATAAGGTTTTTAAAATTTCGTACATACAATCATCTCCTCTTTAAAATATAGTTTCCATCGCTCTTAATGAAAAAGAAGAGAGTAAGAATTTCTTCTTATAATAAAGCCATCAAAAACAGTTTTATCTCTCTCCTCATAAAAGGGCATGTTTTTTTCGCGTACCCTAATTATTTTCTTTCTTCATAATCGTCTTCCAATCTAAAGCATTCAAAATTTTCACAATAGTTAAAACCTTTTACAACATCATTTTTTAAATTACACATAAGGTCAGCATATAAATCATTATCTAAGACTTCGTAGTTCCAATTATAGTGTTTACATAAAGCGCACATTTGAACATGTTCGCATCTGCATCCTTCATTACCACATAGTTTCATAATACACCCTCCTACTTGTTCATTTTATCTTTAATTGAGTCCACTATAAGTGAACACAAAAATATAACGCATATACATATGAATAAAAATTGCATTAAACTTCTATCTCCCATAATATCTTCTCCTAACTAAAATGGAAATTCTTCATATACAATTCTAGCTCTATAATAGCTTTCGGCTCCTTCGAACACTTGCTCTAATTCATAACTTAATACTACGTATTCATCTAATAGCATCTTTATTAATTTTATAATCTTGTCGTAAGATTTACATTTTAATTCAACTTTAGTTCTCTCCATAAAAATCCCTCCAAAAATAGTTTGTGGTCAAAAGGCCACTTTTTTTTGCCTATCTATATATATTTATTATTTTTTTTTTCACATTAATAAGAGAAAAAAGTGGGTTTTTGGCCACAAGACCCCTGAAACCGTTGCAATCACTGGGTTTGAGGGGGTGGCCACTTTTCAAAAAAAGTGGGCTTTTGGCCATTTTTTCTGGCCATTTTTGGCCACTTTTTTCAAGCTTTTTGCAAAAAAATAGGGAATGGCCAAATAAAACTGACCATTGCCCACTTTTCAAAAATAAAACTGACCATTATAAATCGTCTTCATGAGCTCCCATAAAGAACATAACTATCAAACCTACAGCCACAAAATATAGCAAACCATAAAATAATACTTTACCTAACATTCATAACCTCTCCTTTTTAATTTATCTTTTAATACTTTTTTATACTTGACTACAACTTTAGATACGTAACTTACAGTCACACCAAATTCTTTAGCCGCTTTCTTTTGAGTCATTTTTTCACCAGCTATACAAGCATTGATGTAACTTATGAAAATATCTTTTTTCTTTTGTTGTGATTCAGAGAACATTGTATCAATGGTTTCAAATATAACATCAACAAGTTCTTCATATGATATCTTTTCGTCTATACGAGCTTTGTCATCTTTTACAAGCGCATATACAGGAACCTCATCATCAGCACTAATGTTAACAAGATAATCTAAAGACGCCATAGTTTTTTTACGTTTCTTAATTTCTTCTCTAGTTTTCTCATTAGTTTCTCGGTGTTTATCATAAGCAAGTATTATATCGTTATGCATAGTTCTTTTGTAATAATTCATAAATGAGCTATTTTGTTTTTTACAATCAAATTTTTCAACAGTTTTCATAAATGAAATACTCATTATAGGTAACAACTCAGTAACTTCATCAATATTAGCGTATTTGTTTAGCTCTGATACTGCAACAGGATATGTCAATCTAAATAAAGTATCTTTATAATACTCAGCGTTGTTCCCTTTTCTAATGTTATTAACTGCTTCATTGATATAACCGTTATAAGTATATTCCTTTGGTATTTGATATTTATTTAAATCGTAATATAACATAACCTCTCTCCCCTTTACTTATATAATTTGCACCCTTTTAACCCTCTATCAATATTATTAAGGTCAATATTATAATTAGACAAACTATCAAAAGTTCGAATATTTTAGAAAAAATATAGAACTTCATATTACTTTAATCTCCTTTCTAAAATTTTAGCTATTTTCCATAAGGCACAATTGATACATATAAGAGCTACTAATATCAAAAACATATTATTCAACTCCTCTATATTTCTTTAATTCTTCTTCAAACTCTTTTGTCTTATCATAACCACAACCAAACATCTCAGGACAGAAACCTCTATAAATACATTCTCTAACCATGCAGCTTGCTAATTCTGGTTCAGTCTTAGCTACTTCGTCCTTAACAGCTTGCCATGCCTCCCTAGTTTCAGGAGACGCGCAACTACATAATCTTTTTCTAGATATATTAATAAGTGCTTGTGCATTTGCTTCAACTTCATGGTTTACTAAACTACCTTGTGGAAGATCATCTCTATTAACTCCTGTACGGTCAGTTCTTTGTGTTTTAACAAAGTGGTCTATACCAAATTTATGTCTAACAAAATGCACAGAAACCCATGATTTCAAATCATACCAACGCCATTCAAATTTTAATTTTCTTATTGGTGAATGCTCTGATAATATCAATTGTCTTTTCCATTTACTATCAGGATATGCTCCTGTGTTTTTTCCTATTGTATTCATAGTTGCGTCCTTAACATCTTGCCAATTATCAGTGTGTTTAAATTTATCTATTTTCATTAATAATTTTCCTCCTCTTTTATATCATGAATTCTATCTACTTCTACTCTTTCTATTTCTCCTCTTTCATCCATAACGATTGCAAATTCATCATTTATGCATACTAAGTCGAATCTCTTATTAGCTGGTTCACATTGGTCGCATAAGGCTACAGTAGAGTTTTCTATTTGGTAATCAAGGCATATTCCACATTGAAAATACGTTGGTCTAACTTTACACGTTCTCATAACATTCACGCCCCTCTTTTTTCTTTAATTGATTAACAGTGATTCTTTGTTTTCTTTTAGATTTCTTTTTCTTATTTTTGATTGCTAAAAATCTATCAGCCTTTCTTATAGTCTCATTAGAAAATGGACCATTCTCTTCATAAGTTTTATAGAACTCATAATTATCTAAGAATTTATTAATCATATAAAACACCTCTCCCTATTAATAAACTTTATATCTATCAGTGAATGGTTTACCAGTGCGTCTTGATATTTCTTCAGCATGTTTAGCATTCAAGTATTTATCATTTGTTAATCCGACAGTTGAATCATCTTTGTAATATCTCAAGTCTAGATTCTCATTAAAATATCTTTCTTGTTCATCTAATGGTAATTTACAAAAATATTCATATGTTTCTTTGTCGTAGTGATGCTCTTCTTTTTGTTCTTTTTTGGAAGGTTGTCCTCCCATTCCAATATAAAGAAAAGAGCCACCGACAATGATAGCTCCCCATAATAAAATACTTGACATACTTAATACACTCCTTTTTATCGATTTTTAAACCACATAATACCAAACAATATACATCCAATAATACAGTCTGCTAGTATGACCCATAATATCTTTTCTATAATATTCATAATCATTATTAAACACCTCTTTTAATTTATTTTTTTCTAGGTCCTCTGACTTTGATTAGTTTCTTTTCAAGTTTGTCTAAAATATCTTCGACTGTATCTCTTGTTCTTTTACTCAATTTCATAATCTTTTTGTTCTTTTCGTACCAGTCAAATATCTCAAATACATCTCCGGATTTCCAACTGAACGACCACCAGTCACAAATCATTTCGATGATATATTCATAAGGCATGTCTAATGCTATAACGCTAGGTCGCCCGTCATCTGTTAAATGAACCCAATGTTGCCAATGGTGAGGGTTTTGATGTATGTGATATTGAAACGCATATCTCATCTTCTTTTCGCTGTCTTTTGATTTCTTCCCATAGAAATATTCATCGTATGCATCATATTCGTCGTTATTATACTTTGTATCATCATGAAGTAATATGTTTAATTCGTAATCAACGCCAGGAATATCGATAAGCACTTCAGGCAAACTTCTTTTAATCCAATAGAATCCTTTTCTAACATTTGCACAATGTTCTTTTATATATTCGTCATATTCCTTGCTCATAGTTGTTACCTCCCTTTCGAAAATATCTTTTTAATTTAATTATTCATATAGTTCAAATACTTGAATTCTTCCATATCTAAAATGCTCTTCCATGTATCTTTCGGCTGCTTCTCTAGTTTTACAAATTTTTTCAACTCTTCTATCTATCCAATCGCCATCACAATCCATCCATTGAGATATAACAGCATATACTTTCATTATTCTTCCTCCTCTTCTTCGTAATCTCTATGCTTGTCTAATAAATCAATAACGTAAGCTTTAGGACAGTCTTCATTAGGATAAGTTCCATATTTACATTCATAACATTCATGTTGACTACAATATAAATTGCATAACTTGTGAATATCTGCAACTAATTCTCTTTCTTTTTTAGTTTTTCTTCTACATGTCATCTTACATCGCCTCCTTTAATAATTGTATATCTATTTTTTCTAGAATTTCATAAAGAGGTGCTAATTTACTAAAATTAAATAAATCTGTTTCTATTCTTTCTAATTCTTTTTCTTTTATAAATTTTATTAAATCTATTCTCTGTTCTAATAGTTTACAATATTTACCGTTCATAATAATCCTCCTATAAAATTAAAATAAAAAGGACAAGCCCATGTAGGCTCATCCTTAATTAAGTCAATATCGATTAGGTTATAATATAGTAAAGAAATCTAATAAATCTGCTATAGTGTCAAATCCTAATAAGTCGGCAGACTTTCTTAATAAAGTATTTCTAGCTAATTTTGTTTTAGCTTTTAATGCTCTTTCATAAAGTCCTAAACCTTCTTCTAATTCTTTTTCACTTACCATTTTTACTAAACTTAATTCCATCATAATAACCTCTCCTTTATATATTCTTTTCATAAAGGAATATGTTTTTTTCGCGTATTAAAATATTAAAACTAACATTAATAAAAGGAATGCCAAGATTGCAAATGATAACATTGCAGCTTTAACAAACACTTCGACTACCATTTCTAATATTCTCCATAAGAATCTTAACATAATATTACCTCCTAATCGCATTTAGAATATCCACAATTCTTGCAAGTAATACATCCACCTTCATTAGCCATTTCCATACCACACTCTGGGCAAGTGTTATTTGGAACTACCCAATTCTCTGGTTTCATCATAGCTTTAAATTGTTCTTTTAAAATATCTTTTTCTTTTACTGCATTTTTAATTTCTTTTTTACTGCATGTTTCACATTTGTTGAATCTATCGTATTCTTCTTGTATAGTTCTAGCTAAAATATCACCACAACTTAATCCGTCAATAACTTTTTTACTGCCTTTAGCTTGAGTACATGCTGAACATTTAACACCTTTAATAGAGTCGACTATACTTTCTATTGCCATTCCACCTCTAAGCATTGTAGATGCCATACGTCCTAATGATTCCGCATTAGCTACACAACCTCCTGATTTTCCTGGGTCAATAAATACTTCAACTAAGTTATCGTCGTCATCTCTATTAATTGTTATATATAGTTTTCCACATGCTGTTTTCTTAACATATGTTCCACCGTTCAATCTTCCTCCTAACTCAGATCTTGTCATAGGTTTGATTTTGTCAAATATTTTTTCGTCCGGTAAAATATCTTTTTCTTCTATCTTAACTTCTGGTTCCTTTAACTCTTCTTTTGGTTCTTCTTTCTTTTTGCTTGTTAATACTCCAACTCTAGCACAGTTTTCTCTAAATATAGTTAATCCTTTAAGTTTATTTTTCCAAGCGTAAACATAAAGTTCACGAACATCATCTACAGTTGCTGATTCTGGTAGATTTACAGTAGAAGATATAGATGCATCAACATGTTTTTGCCAAATACTTTGCATTTTTACTCTTTTCTTTGGATCAATTGTTTTCGCTGTTTTAAGTATTGATGGCCATGGCTCTGAAGTATCTTTTTCTCTTCCTTTTTCGTCTAGTCTCCCTATCTTTGTTAAATATTCTTTAACGATAGGAGTATAAACTTGATAATATTGGTCGTGCCCATGTAGGCTTTCTGTCTTTCTTGTATAGCAAGTATCAAATATAGGTTCTATACCTCCAGATACTCCTAACATTGTGGATATACTTCCAGTTGGTGCTACAGTTAATAATTGTGAGTTTCTTAAACCAAATCGTTTTACTGCCATTTTAGTTTCTTCTCTTGTGTTTGCAATGAAATATAAATTCTTATCTAATGCTTCAGGTTTAAATTTATTGTATGGGCCAAAATCTTTAGCTAAATATGCAGAAGTTCTTATTGCTACATCTGCCATAATGAATCCTATTTTATCGCATAAATATATAGAGTCTGCACTACCATATTCTATTCCTAATTTTATAAGCATGTCCGCTAGACCAAATATACCAAGTCCTATTTGTCTCCAATCAGCTACTGATTTTCTTTGTTCTTCTAATGGATGTAATTCTAATCCTTCATCTAATACTTCATTTAAAGCTATAATCGCGTGTGTTACTGTATTTGAAAAATCATCAAAATCGAATTTACCATCTTTAGCAAATGCTGATAAATTTATAGCGCCTAATAAACAGCTACCACCAGCAGGAAGCGGCTCCTCTGCGCAAGGATTAACTCCTGCAAATTTAAATTCAGAGTCATCCGCAAGAAGATTCCATTTTTCTATAGCATCCCAATATAACATTCCTGGTTCACCATAATTCCAGTTGTTCTTACAAAGTTTATCGAAAATATCAGGAGCAAATACAGTTTTAATTATTTCTTCTCCTGTTTCTTCTCTAACAAATGTTAAATCATAGTACTCTCCTAAAGCGACTGCTCTCATAAATTCATCTGTAACTCTTATAGATATATTAGCTTTAGTTATTTTATTTAAATCGGTTTTAATATCTATGAACTCTTCAAGGTCTGGATGATTACAGCTAAGAGATATCATTAAAGCTCCACGTCTTCCATTTTGTCCTATTAAACTTGTTGTTAAATTATATAAATCCATAAATGATACAGCTCCTGTTGTTTCTTTAGCAGCATTGTTTATAACTGCACCTCTAGGCGCAAGTTTTGAAATATCAATGCCGCATCCTCCACCGTAACTAAATGTTCTTGCTAATTTCTTAGCCACATCAAATATAGATTCTAAATTATCTTCAGGTGGTTCTATTACGTAACAGTTAGAATATGTTACTTTTCGTCCTTGTTTTTGTAATCCTCTGTTTGATAATATTCTTCCTCCGAATAAGAATTTTTTGTCCAAAATATCTTTCTTAATTTTCTCGTTTCCACCAGAAACTCTATCTAACCATTTTAGAAAAGTTTCTCCTTCATGTTGATATTTTTTACGCCAAATATCACATCCTAATTTATTATCTTCACCTAACCAATCTTCAACCCACATTTCTCTACTTATTCCCATAATCATTCCCCTTTCTATAATTTCATTAATATATTATAATAAAATGATTTTACATTGTTTTCAAACTCTTCTATAGTTCCATTGTTTGTAATATAATAGTCGTACCAACAATCTTCAACATTCGCATCAGCTTGATTCGAAGTTATCTCAGGTACGTTGTCATTTTTTATAAATATAGATATTGCATTGAACTCGCAAACAGCTCTTATTATATCGTCAGGTTCTCTCATATCTATAATCATAATTTTTTCCTTTATATCGTCATTGTAGAATGCATCTACTTTCTCAGCAACATCATTATAAGACATATCACTATATATAGTTGTAAGATGTTTCAAATCCGCTAAGAATTTTCTATCTTTTTCAGATTTGCCGCCTTTCCAACCACAGTCTAATGCTATTGTTTTTACTTTATCTATGATCGAATATTTATAAACTTTTTGTAATTTGTTTAATATTATAGCAAATGTATCTTTACCTGCTCTTGGTTTCCCATTTACAATTAATACTAATTTTTCATCCAAACATATCATCTCCCTAAATAATATATTCTTAAATATCAGCAAAAGCTTTTTCGTTAAATTTCTTTTTACTTTTTATAGCTCTAGATATAGCTAAGTCAATTCCAGAGTGTGTTTTTAAATGGTAAAAATATAAATCTTTATATGGAGTGTTAAGCCTGTCTATTCTTCCAGCTGATTGATGCATAATTTTATAACTGTAATTCTGACTGAAAAATACAATAGTATCTGTTTCTATACAGTTCCATCCTTCAGCTCCAGCTGTGTATTGAACTAAATATACCCATTTCTTAGATTTAGGTATAGGCTCGTGTTTGTGCCCATTCCATTCTGCAACTTTAACATCTCGTCCATAGTAAATATCTTTTAATATTTCAAGCTCGTAATCAAAGTTATAGAATACAATAATTTTATTATGTCTACTAAATATGTCCAATAATGCATCTAATCTGGTCTGATGCGTATTTACAACTTTACGCAATGCATAACAAAGTCCGCTAGCATTTGTAATAGGTTCATCTTTCCAAATATCCCAACGTCTTTTCATAACGTCTTTATACATTTTCACATCATATTTGACATAAATATCTTCATGATGTTGAACTGTTTCTCGTTTAAAATCCATGTCTATTAATATCTCCCTTCTAAATCTTAATAATCTTCCAGTATTAATATATCTATCCACTTTTGGAAATTTACAGAATCTAGAATATACAACATGTTCCCGCATAAATTCTGTCTTATTCTTGTAGAATCCATTTGCTAAGAAAACTGGAATATAGTCCATCCAAGTGTCACCAGGAGTAGCTGATAATAATATCCATTCATTAAATTTAGCTATCTTTAAGAAAGCTTTAACCCAAGCTCCTGAACCAACAACCCTCTGTTCGTCAAATATAAAGAATGAATTTTTAACGTCCTTATACTTTTGAATATTGTTCCATGAATCTATTACAACTTTATTAGAATATATGTTTTTATCATCATGCACTGATAATAAAAATGGTGCCAATTCTCCTTCCCATTCAAGAGTGTCTCTTTTACGGGCAGTTGTTATAATATATAAGTCTTTAGGCGGATCGCTCATTGGCACGTATCGACCACCTTTTAGGAATTTTTCATCCCCGGAATTTTTTAAATAATAATATGATAGAGAAGTGAGAGATTTTCCACTTCCCACTCCTCCATTTAGGATACATCCATTTTTCATATTTTTTACAGCGTCTATTTGATAATCTCTAAGTTTCATTAGAAAGGCAAATCCTCATCATCTAGACAATCGTATTTTCCGGCGAATACATCTTGCTCAATTGTTACATACATAGTTTTTAAATACGCTTTAATACCTTCTTTACCATTAACTTCCCAGTGATAAGGTCTTATTATTAAATCAACATTTGCTATTTCAGCATAATCTAAAGTAGATATTGATTCTTCATCTAACACTGTTTTTGTTTTACCAGATATCATTATAACTTTAGGTGGGAAATTTCCAAATGCTACAGTTACTTGTAAGTAATATGTTGGTTCGTCTTCGTCTTCTCTTGGTCTTAAAGCTTTAACATTCCATCCCATTTGTCTTAAATCCTCAGCTGAATCTCCGTCAAGTATCACACAGAAGTTTCTATTTCCTGCTCTATTAAATTTACTTTCTTCACCTGCAAAGTTTTTAAATATTAATCTCGCATTTTCCACTACTATATTATCTAATCTTTTATTCATATATACCAATCTCCTTTTTTATAATCTATTTTTATAAATACCAATTAACATGGCTATAACCCAAATAAGCTCAACCACTATCACCCAATTTAATATAATTTCATACATAATATCACCTATTCGCTCGGACCTATAAATGGCACATCTTCATCGTAAAATGGATGCATACCGTACTCACCTTCTATAAATATAGGTGGAGTATATGGTGCATCAGATACAAACCACTCATAGTCTCCGTATTTTTTAATTGTATCGATTGCGGCATCTGCCATTTCTTTAAAATGCCCTTCATCAATATCATCAGTTCTACCAAGAGATGATACTATCTCTGCCTCAAGCCAACGATATCCTTTTGCTCCAGTAGCTGAATAATATTTACCATCTTTTTCACGCATTAATAAACCGCCTCCACAACCTGGTTTAATAGGGCAGAAACGGCCAACTTTTCCTATGAATCTATAATTATGTCCTTTTGCTATTTCCTCTTTTAGATTGTTTATCAAATTTTCATCCCCTGGGGAATTTTTCAAAACTTTATTTAACTCTTTTTCTAAACTAGATACATCTGGTAAATTCTCGTTCATGTCTAAATATAAACTTGAAGTTACAGATTTTGTTTCACATAAGTCATCAAATACTATTTTCTCTTTAGTAAATAACTTCTTAAATACATATGGTATTTGAAATTGAGTTCCTGTGGCTGTCCATTCGCCATTGTCATACTTAGCAATATATACAGCATCATTTACTAAACACATTCTGTCATAAGTCGCCTCATGCTCAAATTCATATCCGTATTGTCTTCCGAAGTCCATTACAAATTCTATTATTTCAGGTGTTGCATCAGGAATTTTTATAGAGTCTGTTTTAATATGTGCTACTTTAAAACCTCTTTTTTGAACTTCGTCTTGAAGTGTTCTCATAAATAAGGCTCCTCTTAGAGCAATTATATTGTTTTTATTTCTGATATCTCTAAAAGGATTATCGAAGTTTGCTGAGGTTAAACCATACACTGAATTTATAGCTATTTTTAATGCTTGTGTCAGATTCTTAGCTGTTGTTTCATCATCTAAATAAGGAGCAAGTTTTCCGCCAAACATTTTTCTAGCTTTATCAAAGTCTTTCCTTTTAATAGCTATACGTGCATCAACAAGATCCTTAAAGTGTTGTGTATATTCGCCAAAGGCATTAAGATTTATAGCAGAATGGGGATGCATAGAAGCAACATCCAATAATGCAATGTTGCCATACATTCCTGGTTCTGCATAAACATAGCCACCTTTTCCGACATCTGTTCCACGATATATATTCTTTCCGTCAACAAACTCATAACCGGGGAAAGCATTTATAATGTCCATTTAATCACTCCTTTCTTAAAATTTAGACCAGTTGTCTCTATTCTTGGATTTGTTCTCTGAGAATTTAACTCTGCCCATTATATCTATATAATATCTATCACTAGGTTTTAATCTATTATATAAATGGAATCCTGTAGATCCATCGAAATCATAAAATGCATAACCGTATCTACTATCTTTTACAAAGTCACCACCTTCTTTATTGTATTCTTCTTGTAATATAACTAGTTGTCTACATATACCGTCATAAAAAGAATCAGTTAATGGTGATTGGTCATACTCATAATATGCCACTGAATTTAATATTATCTTTCTTTGTAAAAACTCTATTTTAGTTAATGTGTTCCAGTATTCTGGAAATGCTTGACATTCAAATTGTTTACTCATAAATATCCTCTCCCTTTGAAAAAATGAAAAGAAAAAGACACGGTTGGATTCGAACCAACAACACACGCCGGGAATGGCGTTGCTCTACCGTTGAGCTACGTTATCTTTCTCTCATAATAGACGTTGTAATTTTCGCGTATTATATTTTTTTACTAGGCGAATTAACTCTGAAAATATATCTTAAAAATCGCATGAATTTATTTCTCATAATTTAACCTCCTAATAATATTGCTTTCCTGTTGCTAAGTCTGTATAAACTAGATTAGGATGTCTTTCTTTACCAAATATAATTCTTGTAGTTAATGAGTTAGTTGTGTCATTAACAGACATACCTGCTAAGTCTGCTAATATCTCTCTTGCTGTGAAGTCACCTTTTAATTTATGGAATACTGCCTCAGTTGCGATAACATCATTATCACAATATTCTGCTACTTGTGTCCATAGTTCTTCAGGTACTGGTTTGTCCCATGGTAATCCTAATTCTTGATGGTGTATACCTAATTCAATTTCCCATTTTTTAAGGGATTGTTTCTTAGCTGCAAAGTCATATACATCAGTATAAGATATGTTATATGCCTCACCAAAGAATCCTTTACCTTCATTTATTATTTTTTGTGATAAGTTAAATAACTGTTGATTGTTGTATCCCATAAGTCTTGCATATAATATATGATTGTCATATCGTCTACAGTTAAAGCCTACAAGTTTATACTTAATTAATTCTTCTATTTCAGCTGGTTTTGGATTTATCATTCTAACAACTGGTTTGTCTTCTCCATCGTACTTCCAATTGACTAAAAATAAATTTGGAAATATCTCAATGTCGTAAAATACTATTTGATCTTCTGGTCGGGAACCAACTGGTAATGATGGTTCTTCTGATTTGAACTGCATCTTATTGACTAACTTAATACAATAATCTGCTTGATGTGTACTAGATGCTGCAAATGATAATACAGCAGGTTTCATGTCGCTTACATCGTATTTTAATTCACTTTTATAAGCGTCATCTAAAATCTTATATATAAAATCGATACTCGGTTTAGTTCCTGGATGTATTTCTTTTTTCATGTTTTTCTTAATTAGAGTCCTAATACCTTTCTCAGTTTTAATCGCTTCAAAATTAACCACTTTATCTTCTCCTTTCAATGGCAATCCTGAACTAATTGTTGCTATAGGTAAATTATTACATTTAGTTAATTTACGTCTTAATGAACTCTTTCCAGAATATACCTTAACCTCAATATGGTCTGCATATATAGCACTTAATTTTTTCGGATCTCCTGTGTAAATATAATGTAAATGAACCCCTTTTCCACTTTTACTGAACTCTGCATAAGTTGGAGGCCATTTACTTGCTTCTTCAACGTTTCGTTCCAATGATTTCTCACCATTTTCGTCTGGAATATCAAAATCTATAACTATATGATTCTCAGGAACTTTTACGTAATGTAGTTCTTTAGTATTAATATCATCTAATGTTGTAGTGACATTGTCCCATTTATTAGATGGAGTTCCTTTTGAGGTTGCGTATTGAGCTGGATATTTACCACAATCTTTATCAAATATAGATTCTGTGGAATTAAATTCTATAAGTTTTATTTTAGGTGTTTGTACTTCTTCTTTTTCCTCATCTTCAAATTTATCTGCTCTGAATCCAATATAAACACTTCTCATTCTAGTATCATTTTTAGTATATCTATCTTTATAATCTCTAAAATAGTTTTTAAGTTCTTCTTTAAATATCCTTTTGCTGAATGGATATGGTACATTCGCTTCGTCGCAATAAGTTTTATATAACTCCCATGCGCTCTTAAGCGGTACGTCTTCTTGCTCTTTGAAAGTAAAATAACTATCAAGAACAAAGTTATAGAAATCATTTGAAGCGCCTAACATTGATACTGGCACATAATCATCATAAGCTCCCGGGTCCTTACGATAAATATCTTCACAGTATTTTGCTATGGCGCCTAATTCGAAATCTATACGTTTTGTAACGTCATCATATTCACGTTTAGTCAATTTATTGCCAGACGGAGTTACATCTATAAGCCTTCTTATCAAACCTGATTTGGCATCTGTGATTTTTACTGGTTTATTTGTACCCATATATAAGAAAGCATTGAATCTATTAGAATATGCGGCTTTGAATTTTTCATTTACAGTCATTAACTCGTGTGAAACAAGACTGTTTAATCTTGTGTTATCTTCTATCCTAGATAAATCGCCGTCATGTTGGATAGCTACAAGTGGGTTAGTTTTAAATGACTCCAAAGCAAATGAGTTACTGCTTGAACCTAATGCCCTAGCGTCGAATACAGAGTAATATCCTTCGAATAACTTTTGAATAACATTTAATATAGTAGATTTACCTGTACCTGCTGAACCATAAAATACCATAAATTTTTGAATGTGTTTTGAATCGCCTGTGACTATAGCTCCTATAGACCATTCAATCTTATGACGTTCCTCTGGAGAATATAATGTTGATATAAGTTTATCCCATGCTGATACATTACCTTTCTCCAAAGGATATGGTAGTCTCTTGCTAGAGTAATCTTTCTTTGATACTTTCGTATTTGAAAATATAAGTTTGTCATCAAGCTGATGAAATGAATCTCTCATTTGCTTTTGACAGTATTTATGCCATGTATCTATCATTCCTGATTCCGCATCCCACATATGCATAATTCTGACGTGTCCTTCGAACTTACCTTTATTCTCTTCTGCGTATTTATCTAAATATTTATCTATTATAGATAATGCGTCTTGCTCATCTGTAGACCATAATCCGCGTTCTTCAACCCATATAGCATAGAAGTCTCCACCTCTTATCATTAAGTCAGAACTTTTCTTGATTATAAATTTAGGATATATTTCAATGACACCACGTTTTGTACTTCTTGTAGATATCATTAAAAAATCTAACATTACATAGTGTCTCCTTTCTAAGTAATACTATCTAAAAACCAACACATCTGCCACCAAATTTCAACATCTCTTAAATCAGATTTGCAATTTTCTATTCTTATGATGTTTCCTTTTCCGTCTGGTTCGTATTCTCTATTCATAAATCTAAATATAATGTCCTTAACTTTTGCTGTATTAAATTTACTATCATTCATTCCGTCTAGTTCCAGATTAGATATCATCATCCAGAACCAATAAGCTACTGAATATTCCTCATCAGAGTTTTCCATTATATTATTCATATGGAAACATAAAGCTATCATCATTTCGAGAACTGTGCACGGTTCTTCCCATTCTAAAATATCTTTATCTCCTCCACCTTCATATACATATCTCCATCTCAATTCTTCACCGTCGGCCGCACGGTTAGAATCAAAATCATCTTCATATGTAAATGTCATGCTGTGCAATAATCGTAATAGCTTTTTGTATGAACGTTTTGTGTATCGTCTTTTATTTACCAAAGAATATAACCAATCAAAGTAGTCGTTTAAAATATAATTGTCAATCATAATAACCTCCCTTCTGAACTATAATTGATGAGGCTTTTTATCAGGAAAATCTTCATATTCATCATATTGATATGGGTCTCTTAATATTTCATAATCAACCATGTAAATATCATCTCTAACATATATAGCTTTACAATCCGGATGATCATCAAATATCTTTAAGTTTTCTTCCCCTGCAACACTATAATCTATTACGTCATCAAGATCGTTTGTTAATACTTTATCTTTGTAATATGTTAATGTTGCTGTGTCATAAGTAGGGTCTTCACCGAACTCTTCAACATCTATGATAAAAGGCTCATAATTAGTTCTTTCTTCTTTTTCTTCTTTATTTTCTTTAGTTTCAGTGTCGTTATATTGTGTATAATTTGTGTAATTTTCCACTATTTTGTTGTATTCGTCTTTATCGTTTTCTTCTTTTTCTTCTTTGCTATTTTCATCTTCTTCCAACATTTTTTCTTCATCTGGAGTCTTAGCATTTTTTCTAAGTTCTCTATAATAATCTCTCATTTCAGCTATTTCTTCTTCTGCTTCTTGTTGATATTTTTCTCTTACTGCTCTTGCTGCAACTGCAGCGCCAGCTAAAGCGCCGGCTGCAAATATACATAAACCTTTAAATAGTTTCATAAATAACCTCTCCTTTACAAATATAATTTAATCACCGAATATAGCGTCAGTACCTAAGTTGTCTATTTCATCTCACCAAGCTAAATCCCATATAACTCCGTCAACGTTGAAGTCTAATAATATGTTTGGTTCATATCCGTTTACAAATGCTCTAACTCTATCTCTTTGCATATTGTATATACCGAAATCTACAAAGTTGTCTCCTGTTGGATTATCAGGATTATATACCCAACCAACTACTTGCCCTGCTTTAGTTTCATCAATACCTAACATTCTATAAACTTCATTTAAGAACAATCTACCTCTTGCTTTTAATAAATCATTTGCATATTGTTGTTGAGCTTTTAAGAATGTTAAATTGTATTCAGCATCGTTTTGCCAAGCTGCACAACTTTCATCAAAGAATCTTGCATAGTCACTATAACTTTCTGGACTATTAGGGTCAACTTCTACTTCTTTGATAGTTTCTTTTACTTCATTTCCATCTTCATCAACTGTAGTTATTTCTTTAGCTTTGATATTATATCTTATTTCTTTTTCTACTTCATCGCCAAATCTTTCTGATACTCTTTTTCTATACTCTTTGAATGATTTATCTATTGTTGCATAAGCGGCTGTTAACGCTGCATTTCTTTTTCTTAATATATTATTTGATGCTAATAAACATCCTAATGAACCGGCACATAATATAACTGAAGGTGCATATAATTTTGCTATTTTCATTCCTGTTTGTACATATGTTATAGTTGTATCACTCTTAGCATCATGCTCATCATATTTATCTGTATATGCTGGATCAGCTGCCACTTCTTTTATTTTATCCAACTGTTCTTTTGATTCGTCTAAAATATCATTTAATTTTGTTGTTGCTTTACAAGCCATTACGAAACTTCCTACTACACCAACAACTCCAACACCTGCTAATATTTCAGGTGAATGTTTTCTAACTTTCATTTCAGATTTTCTATAAGTCACCATTAATTTATTTTTAATATTTTTCATATTATTCCATCTCCTTATCAAATTTATCTTTTAATTCATATTCTCTTACTGTATCGTTTTCATTACATCTACTAAACATATGTTTTTCTGCTTCTTCTCTTGAAGTATACATTGGGGATACGATTGATGTTTCATACCCCCCACCTAAACTGTCATGCCATATATTAATGACTGCGTATATTTTCATTACTTTCCTCCTTCTCTTCCGTACTTGCTTCATAATATATCTTATCTATAAAATGTGATACTTTCATAGATAATCTTAAAAATGTAATCAAACATGTTATTCCAAGAATCGGTAATACTTTTTCAAAATTTGCATTTAAAAATAAAGCTATAAGTCCATCTACTATTATCATAAATATACCTCCTTATAACGGTTTTACTCTAGGAAATACTAATAAATATCCGTCTCTAGTTCTTTCTATATCAGCATCTCTTAGATTAGTCCATCCGTACTTATTGTCTGTGTATTTTCCAGATATACCAACTAAGTCATATAAATCAGCAACACTTACAACACCATATGAATCTATTAAATCTTCCATTCTATTTAATACTTCTTCAGCTTCTCTTCTAGATTCTAATATAACGTCTTCGTAGTCATAACCTACAGCTCTTCTTCTAGAACTTCTTCTATAATCGTCTTCTCTATCATCATAATATTTGCTATATGATACTTTACTTCCTCTTGATCTACTCTTAGATTTTGTTTCGCCATATAACAACATATCAATACCGTTTGATACTATTTCAGATAATGTCTTCTTTGCCGCTGGTAATAATACATCATATATAATGTAATCTTTTACGCTTGAAATATCTTCCGTTACAAATACCTCAGAAAGCTTATTAGCCCCTGACTTCTTTTTAGTTTTTACTTTACCAGTTGCCACTTTTTCTATCTTCTTATCTTCTTTTCTAACCTCACCTTTAGATTTGTGAGAGTTTGATTTGTAATCTTCGCCTATACAATTTTTCATATTTAACGCTCCTTTATAAATATATTTTTATAAAAACAAAAGAGAAAGCAATCGTTTAAATTGCTATCTCTTTTAAAGTCATACATCATTTATAGATATAATTATGTTACTAATTATACTTCTTCAGATTCAACTTCAGCTTCAATAACATCTCCGTCAGTGTCTAATCCTTCATTATCACTTTGTTTCATCTCAGCTTTGAAAGTTCTAACTCCTGCCATAGTAGCTTTGAATACTTTCTTTATAGGTTTGCGTGCTAGCATTGCTAGTCCTGCAACCGCTACAATTCCAGCTCCAATTGCCATTACATTGACATTAGAATCTTCTTTTTCTTCGGCTTCAACTTCATCAAAAGTTCCCATTACAGATTCTCCATCTTCATTGATAATATCTTCCACTAAACCATTTTCATCCATTTTATAAGTTAATTTTTGTTCCATAATATTACCTCCTAAAATTTATATTCTTTTCATAATAGACGTTGTATTTTTCGCGTACTTAAAAAGATTTATCAAAATTGTAAGTTGGTTGAATATCATAATTAACCACCACACAAGGTTGCCCATTATCTGCCATTTGTGTGCTAAAATATATTTCTACCATACCGTTCTTAATATTCCATCCTATAGCCGTTCCCATTTCAGTAGCTGGTATATCTAACATGTCATAAAATTCATTTAATGAACAATAGTCACCAGTTAATAAAATATGGTTTAATTCGTTCTCAGCTTTCTTTATTCTATCTACATCAGAGTTAAAATATCTTCCAGACATAGTGTCATAGCATAAAGTTTCACCTTTAGAAAATATAACTGTATTGTTTGATATTGGATCTTTTGTCATTCTATCTTTAGATACTCTATCACGTACTTCTTTTTCTTTTTCTTCGCCAATAACTTCTACAACTTTATTTCTATATTCAGATAAAGCTCTTTCTGAAACATGACAAGCTGTAGTTAATACGGCATTTCTTTTTGCGTTTACATTATTTGCTCCTATAATGCAAGTTGATGATAAACCAAACATAATTGTTGCTGGCAAATATGATTTCCAAGACATTTTTAAAATATCAACTTTAGTTAATTCTGGTTTCTCTTCAAGTCTTCTTATTTCTTTTTCTTTTTCTATTGTAGAATATACTTTAGGCGTTGCTTTTACAGCCATTACAACAGAACTAAACATTCCTGCTATACCAACCCCTATTAATATTTCAGGACTATGTTTTGTTGCTTTACCTTTTATTCCATCATATAAATTTTTAATATCCATAATTACCCTCCTCAAAATATTTATCTTGTAAAACTTTTTATAGGCAATAAAAGATCGTTTACAAATATTAATTGTAAATCACTATTAAATATTTTAATTATACCTATACCACTTGATGCTTTAGATATAAGATTATCATCATAAGCTGTTAAGCTTGATACATGTCTACCATTTAAATCAATCATATCTCCATCATGATAAATACCTCTTACACCGTCATTTTTTTCTAATATCATACCGTTTCTTAAATCTTGTTTTTTCATAATATCATTCTCCTTTATTAATTATTTAAAATAAAAAGTACAAGTCTATGTAAGACCCGTACTTCTTTTACTATTCACTTATTTTGCTCATATTTTCAAGAGCTTTGGCTACTTCTTCTTGAACCGCTTTTTGCATTTGCTTATCATTAGATTTCTGCCCAACTAATGTTGCTGCTATAGTTAATACAGTAGCTCCTATAGATAATAATGCAGTTGTATCAATTTTAGTTTTCATAAACCCATCTCCTTTAAATATAATCTTCTCATAATATACGTTGTAATTTTTGCGTACTTACCATTCTTCATAACCTTCTTCAGGTGGTATAGTGAAACGTATTGCTTGCGCTACCAAACCATCTGGTAATTCCATATCTTCCCATTTAATTTCAATCCAAGCATAGTTACATACTTCCCAACATTTTAATCCTGACCAACCTAACACGTTACCATATTCAGTCTCTGGCAAATCTATATATCTATAAAATTCATTTAGATTAGCGTAACCTTCTAATGCGAAAGTTCTATTTAATTTGTAGACAGCATTTTGTAAATTAAATAATGTTGACTCAAAATATCGTCCTGAGTATTCATCAAAGAATAGCATATCTTTATCAGATTCCGGCATAGATTGATGAATATATTTATCCTTTGCTATTTCTTCTCGAACTCTCTTTTCTCCATCCTCACCGTATATAGCTTTGACTTTGTCTTTATATTCGTTGAAAGATGAATTCAAATATGCGTAAGCACTTGTAAGAGCTGCTTGTTGCTTTTTGTTCAACATATTTGCTCCAAATATACATGTTATTGTGGCTGTACCAAACAATATAGTTGGAAAATATACAGGCGCTACAACAAGCGTTTTTTCAAAAACCGTAGGGTGTCTATCATCTTCTGTCACCTTTTCTATATCTTGTTCTACTAATATTTTCATAGCTTTCGGAGTTGCTTTAATGGCTGACAGTGTCGTTCCTACAACTCCTAAAGCTCCTAAGCAACTTAATATAGTCGATGCATTCTTTTTCGCATAATGTTGTGTCTTAGATACCATTTGAGTTAAATTCATATTACCACTCCTTTCGAAAAATAAAAGAAAAAGGGCTCTCATCCGGTGTTAACCTTCATTGAATCTACTATTATTCAATTCTCTCATTCTTCATCCAGCTCATGACATTTGTTGATGTTGTACTGGTCCATCGACATCTACCTTTCTCTCATAATAGTGCTTGTAATTTTCGCGTGGAAAACTCAAAGGCTATGCTTCCATAACCTTGAGCTTGAAAATCTATCTAAAGTCTAAATAATTTTGATAAAGCCTTTCCGGCAGTTGTGGTAAAAGTATAATCTTTCTCGAATGAACAAATCATTTCAGCAAATAATTTTCGACATTTAGCCTCAATAATTGGCGTAACTATTACAGCCGCTCCGATTTCGACAAGTTTGATTATTTTATCTCTTTTATCAGAGTCGAAATCTTTTTGTCTATCGATTGCTGCCATAGCTTCGTCAAAGTTTGTGCTAGTATCGTCATTATCCTCTAACGCTTTGTTAAGACGATCATTTATTACTTTCTCCAATAACACCTTATTATCTTTATTCATAAACCCATCTCCTTTATCTTTATTCTCATAATAGGCATTGTTATTTTTGCGTACGTTCAACTTTAAACAATACATACTTGGATTTATCTATTTTATTAAAATCTTCAACTTGCATACTATAAATATCTTTCATTGGATCTGTGTAATCAACTTTCATTTTGCCAAGATAATATTTGTTAACAACACGCCAACGTGCAAATATAAATCCTAATACAAAACAGATTAAACCTAGAATTACATCATTTATCATACTTTATCCACTCCTTTATCATCTAAATATGAGTACATGTCGTACTCGTTATTAAAACCAAAATCATAAGCTGCCATTTGCATAAATATTCGCAACATGCAAAAATATGCGTTTTGTTCTCTGTCCGTTTCTGCTTCTGAATATAACCGTTTTAAACGCCAACCTTCTTTTAATAGTATATTGCCACGGTCTCGGTTCGGCATTTTATCGAGGTCCTTTTGATACACTATTTTTTTCATCTTACGTAACTCCAATCTTAAATAAATAGTACCATATTTTTCCAAATATGTCCAAAAGAAAAAAAGAGGAGCCCATGTCCGCTCAGGCTCCAATTATCATTAAAAGGGGTAGAGACATCTCTGTCTCTCATAATAGGCGTTGTAATCTTCGCGCAAAAGTAAAAGTCCTTGATAGGACTAATACTCTAGAATTCATCTATATCTACTTTCTTCATTAGTCTTCTGAATTCATGTTTATCCATTCTAAGTTCTAAATCTGTTTTAATAACAGTGTCGCCATCGTCAAAGCGTACATTTAATGCATTTAAATCTAAAGTTACTTTACTTCCAATTTGTTTGCTTAAATATTTACTTATTAATTTTGAAACTATCTTTCTCATAAATTTTGAACCTAAATTTAATTTCATTTCATCCATACCTAACCTCTCCTTTAAATATAGTTTTATTTCATAAAGGGCGTTGTAATTTTCGCGCAAAAAGAAAAGCCCCAGAAGGGGCTAGTCTTATCTAGCTTCGATTTCTAATATATCTATCATTAGATAACCTTGTTCACTATCGTATTTATCTATTGTTGCTTTAACTTTTACGTTACATTTTCCAAATACTAAATTTCCTAATTTTGTTCCTGCTACATCTTTAACTTTTATATATGGTCTATTTATTTCGTCTTCACTATAGTCTCCTGCTGCCATTAGCATTTCAAATCTTGTGTCGTATCCTTCTCTTAATTGTGCATCTAGTATACAACCATCAAATTCAATAACTCGACGTCCATAGTATCCGTTTTCGTCATCTTTAATACTGTTAAAATATTTGTCATATTCTTCCTCTGATAAGTTAGTTGTTAAATAATGTTTTAATTCCTTCTTATCAAATTCAGGTACAACTTTTTCTTTTTCAGTTTCAGATTCTTTAACTTCAACTTGTTCCTCTTGTTTAACTTCAGGTTTTTCTACTTTAACATTGTTTTCTTCAGTACTTTCACATCCTATCATACTAATTCCTAACATCATTGCTATTGTTATTCCTAATAATTTTTTCATATAAAACACTCCTTTAAAAATATAGTTTTCTTTCATAATATAAGATGTAAAAAATGCGTATTTTACTGACATAATACTGACCAAAAACGCTTAGAATCGAAAATAGAGCCTCAGAGAGCTAAAACATAAAACTGTATATTTTATGTCTAACACAATTAGGAGGGATACATGACCGTACGAAAAATTAAAAGAATATGTTAAAAGGACGTATACAAAAACGTATACGCCCTTTTTAAATAGAGTAGAGAAGAGTAGGGTAGAGCATTATTTTACTTTCTCTGTATAGTTAAGATTTATCCAACCTTCACCAGATTTTAATTTACCCCAATTACCATCAATTTCTACGATTGTAAATGCGTCGCCCTTATGAACTTGATTTGTTTTTTCAAATTTTACCCCCGGGCCTTTTCTGACATTTAATTCATCAGTAGTTACTCTATATACTCCAGTAGTATATTTACTTGGTTCAGTTGCTGGTTCTTTAGTTGGTTCTTTAGCGTGTTCTTTAGCTGGTTTTTTATAAGCAACACCAAAATATTCACAAATAGCTTTACAAGTAGCCTCTGCACATTTCTTTTGACGACTTGGAACAGGCATTAACTTAGCCTCAGCCCAAACATCCATAAATCCATACTCGATTAATATGGCAGGCATATCTGTTTGTCTAAGTATAGCTAATGTAAATCCACTAATATCTACATCCCTTCTTAATCCATAAGAATATGCATAATCAATATCGTTTGCTAAATGCTTAGCTGCTAGTTTACCTAATTTGATAGATTTACTTGAGCAGTTTTTAGTTCTAAGTACAAGAAGTCCACCTTTTCTGTTTAAGAAGCTTGAACATCCGCCAAAAGCATTATAGTGACAACTTACAAGAATATCGCATTTTTTATTATTTGCTCTAGCTGCTCTTGTACGTAAAGGTACATCTGTTTTTCCTGTCATATCGGCAGTGTAAAAATGATCTATACCGCATCTTTCTAAAGCAGCAGCTAAATATCTAGCCACTGCTCTGTTCCATTCATTTTCGTGTATTATTTCACCTTTCTTTTTAACTACCTTACCATCAACCTTAATATCAGCAATAAGTTTAGGTGTTCTTTTACCTTCTGTATGCATACCATGACCTGCATCTATACCAACTAAATATGACATAAAATCATCTCCCTTTTATTTTTCTTCACTTTCTAATAATTCTTTAAATACTTGATGTAATCCTGTGGATGCTAGCCCACTAAATAAACCACCTAATAACACTCCTGGGTTTATTGTAAGAGTTATCCATACATTTAGTGCTACTCCTAAAATAGCCATAATTAAAGGGATATACTTATTATTTATACTAGAAAAACTAGTTTTAATAACATATCCCACACACAAACATATACCAACTATTACTGGTACTGCATATTCACTTATAAAACTTAAATCCATAATATCAATCTCCTTCTTTATCCATTTTATTTTTATCACTCATTTTGATGTGTTCCTCTACTATCGCCATTCTTTCTACAAGATTATTATGACGATCTACTCTGTCTGACAAAGTTGCTATGTCTTTCTTTATGTCTTTAATCTTTTCGTCCATAACAGCGGTATGCTTATTGTTACTAAAATATGAACCTGCTAAGGTTCCTACTAATGCGAGTACTGCTATAATTATTTCTGTATCCATAAATATTTCCCCCTATTCTTAATTATACATTTTTAGGTACAAAAGTTTTACTAACTCCATTTATTGTTACGACTAATTCTCCATTTTCATTAAAACTAATCTGAGGTAAACTGGAAACTTTATCATCTACATATTTCTTAGTAGTTAAATCCATATCTTCAACAGGAGCAGCACCTGCAGTAACTTTACCTGCATACCATCCGTTACCTTGCCAGTCTAAAGTATGAGCATTATGTCTGTTATCTTTACCTGTGCCATTACCAACTATATGAGCATAAGTACCACTTGAGTCTACTACGTTATATTTACCTTGTACATGTTGGTATTGTGATGCAGCTTCGGTAAAACATCCTTCTGAATGGCTACGCTGTCCAGATGATACTGTATAATAACCTTCAGCATGCGAACCTTGTCCTGATGATACACAAACTATACCTTCAACGTGTGAATATTCTCCAGTAGATGCAGATTTAAAACCTTCGGCATGAGAATAACTAGCATTTGCTACTGTATAACCACCTTCAGCATGAGCAGCCGTAGCAATTGCAGTTGTATTTATACCCATTGCAAATGTAAAATCATTACTTGCTGTATTATTATATCCTATTGCTACACTACCTGTTCCGATATCGCCTATACGATTAATGCTAATAGAATTTAATATTCCTAAATCTTTTGGCATTAAATAAGTTGGTATATATTCTATATCCATTTTTAATATTTGTATTGTTGGCGGAGCAGCTAATAATTCATCGCTTAATTTTATTTCATAAGCACATTTAGTATTGTCAGGATAATATTTAGTGTTATAGCCAAATTTATTCATTATTGATATTGAAAATCCATTACCATTTACTGCTATTGTTTCATATATTTGATCATTACCTGGCATATTATTTATACATAACGCTCTATATCTAACACCATTAACTATTACATGATATTCCTTTCCCATTTCTAAGTAAGTAACATTATTACTTTCATATATATACGAATTATTCTTAAAAGAACTAATCATAGGTGAAGTGTCAATAGTTTCACCGACAGTTTCGCTTTTAATATAACCTATTTTATTATCATCTACATATTTCTTAGTAGCTGGATGATATTCCTTAGTTGGTGTAAATTCTTTTGTATTAGTAGTAGGTAAATAATATGGTTCAGTCCTTATATATGTTGTGTCAGCTGTAGTTCCAATGCTATATACTATTCTTAAATTATCGCAGTATATTTTTTTAGTTTCTAAATTAACATGAAACACATGATTTTGATAACCGCTAAGCATTATTGACGTACCCTTATCACTACCATCATTGATCATAGCTCTCATTATTAAATTTGTCCAGTGTTTACCATCTGTTCTTTTTGGTAAAGCATAACATCCACTAACTGTTATATTATTAACATCGACTACTGCCCCAGTTTTAGTAGTAGGATTTACAGGAAGAGATTTTATAGGAGTATTATCATCTACATATTTTTTAGTAGCTGGATTATAATCTTCTGTTGGCGTATATTCTCGTGTATTATATATTCCTAAATAGTTTTGTATATATTCTGTTACAATTACATCAGTTGACGTATTATGTTTAGTGTAATCTATAGAGTATCTTACATTATTAAAAGTCAACGTACTAGAATTATCATAATGATATACTCTAAAAGTTGTATCATTGATATCATCACCTGTATTGACAATAGTTTTATTTGTACCATCGTCACAAGGATATATAAAATGATAACGTTGATATTTAGTAGAATTTATGTCTCTAATAGCTCCATAAGTAGTTAATTTTTTTAAATCCATTATATTTACTGTATAAGTTATCATTGTAGGTGCTTCAGCCATTTTATATATTGGCAATGGATGTATTACTGTATTATCATCTACATATTTTTTAGTAGCTGGATTATAATCAGTTGTTGGTGTATACATTGTCTCATTATTTAAATTCAAAAAGTCTGTTCTAAAAACACTAAGGGTTAATTTTAAATTTTTAATCTTATCTATAAATTCTTGTTTATTATTACCTTTAGGTATAAGGAGTTGTATGGTCATGTATCCATTTTTAGTTTCCATAGTTGTACTACTACCGTCGACTAAAGCTTTATCAAAGTATGCATAAAATCTAAGACTTTCAGTTATATTTATAAATATAATATTTAATCCTTCACCATTAATACTATTACCATAACTATTTCCTATGGAATTATCATTTTCATCATATAAATTAATATTTAGTTTATTATATGCGCTTTTTACTGTAGGATATTCTTTAGTAAAATTATCCATATTTACTTTAAATGAATTGAATTCTTTAAAAACCGTATTATATGTTATATTTAATAATTCAGGGAATATGTCGCATAAAGGTTTTTTGTATATTTCTGTACTACATGAAACAGGATGTTTACTTATATTCATTGCTACAATTTTATTATTAAATTGTTTATGATCATAATTAATACCATCATCTACATATTTTTTAGTAGCTGTAACATTTTCATTCGTAGTGTAAATGCCCTCTTCAATTTTATTCAATGATACATTTGTGATAATATCGCCGTCATTCCAATTAGTTTTATTATATTTTCCATTATCGTCAAATGTTGGTATATCGGCGTCTGATAATGTAGCAACGGCATAATTTGCTTTTGCTAATCCTACCACATTTGTAGTATTATCATCTTCAATTGCAATTGGCTCTTTAATTTCAATACCATTTTCAACTGGTGGTATTGTAACTCTACTTTGTTTATTTTCATCCATTAAACGTATTTGGAATGTATAAACACCTACTTCTTCAATCTCATCAATCATTTCTTTGGTGATAGTAAATAATACTGTACCCTCTTTAGTAGCACTTACTTCACTAAATATTGGGGGTTTATCATTTGGCGTTTTTATTACTAATTGTCCATAACTTGCATTAGTTGACTCGATAATATTGGTTGCTACTGTATTACTGTATTTAAAAGGAGATTGTAATATAGTAAATCTTATCTCTACATTTTTATCTCCTCTATAAAGTACAATAGTCGAATCCATTTTTGAAACATTGTTAGAGATTTTAATTGTACTTTCAGTAAAAATCATTTGCAATCCACCTCCTATTTCATATTACTTTCTTTTTCGTTTTTTAATTCTTCGATTTCTTTTTTTAATGTGTCAATTTGTTGTTTATATATTTTGCATTGAGCTTGATATAATATTTTTTCATGATTAGCTAGTGCTAATTCTTGTTTATATAATTCGGCTATGATATTTATAGCATCCATTTTGATTAATCCCTCCTATTCTGTATAAGTTACTTTCATCGTAATACTACCTGAACATACTGCATAACTACTAGAATTATAAGCAGACTGAATACCAAATCCTTTTATAGTACCATTTTCTAAAGCAGTTAATATAGTGCTATTAGTTATAGTTAATTTTCCTGAATCCCCTACTGCAATTTTCACACTACCACAACTTGAACCATATGAAGGTTTTCCACTTGGTCTACTTGCATAATTATGTGTCTTAACTACTATTGGCACGGCGCTATGAACTCCACCGGATATTCTCTTAATAGTAAGTTCTATCTTAGTTATGTTTTTGCCCTTGAATTGATTGAATTGAGTACCAAAGAACCAACATCCATTGCAATCTCCATAACCATAATCACCTTGTCTTGCAGTATTATCTTTCTTCCAGTTGTTATACACACTACTTCTATATGTATCACCACTGTTAGATTTTATTGTTACAACTTTTTTAGTTGGCGTAGAAGGAGCTGGAGTAGTATCAGTTGTTTGGTCACCTCCCGCATATGTAGCCTTATCATGTGCTATTATTTGTGCTGGAAGTGTTTGAGCAATATTTGCAGTTTTCCCACCACAGTGAGCCGCATTAGCTATTGTTATTACTGCACCGCTTGTAGCCTGGTATGCATATTGCTTACATACGCCACTTGATTTAGCGTCATGCATTCTTCCTCCTCCGCTTCCTCTAAATCCTACATCGCAATTGACAAACTGTATATCCTTATAATATCCAGTAGAATATGAATCACCTATAATGCCAACAGTTGCAGAGGCTCCGTCAGTGGCTTTATTATCACTACCGTATATTTTTATACTATACGCATTAAGTGGGGAACTTTCCTGTCCAACTAAACTACCAGTTCTACTAGCAACTGCGCAACCCGTACTTGGATGAATTATACCAGTTCCTTCTGTTTCATGTCCCATCCATCCCCCATATACACGGACTTTAGTAGAGCTCATATAATTTCTTACATAGCCATATACAGTATGACTATCTAAATATAGATTTATTACACCACTAGTGAAAAATTGAAAATCTATATTTTCGTATATATCTTCTTGTATCCATATATCTACTACTTTTCCATTTAGGAACTTAGGTAGAGCGTCTAGTGCTCCACTCGCTGTTGCAAATGTTACACCATCGTATAATTCATTATCGTCACTACCACTACTACTTATTGATATTTGTATATCATCATCTAAGGTACTTGGATATTGTGCACTATTTATTTTATTTGCAGTTATAGTATCAGCAGTTAATTCACCTTCAACTGAGAAACTATCCCCAATAACTTCAGAACCTTGTATTTGTGCACCAACTATATTACCTTCACTATCTACACTAAATGTATTACTTTGGTTTCTAAAAGTACTACCTATAATTTCAGAACCTTGCATTTTTGCGCCAACAATGTTTCCTTCACTATCTACACTAAACGTATTGCTTTGGTTTCTAAAAGTACTACCTATAATAGTTGCTCCCGTAATAGTTTTACCATCAATAGCACCGTCAACTATCATGTCGCCGTCTACTTTTACTTGTTTTGTTATTATGTTTAATGCATTCTCTGTTAGTGTCATCGAACTTGTATTATTACCTTTAACCCACCAAGCAAATTTATCAGATAATTGTTGATATTGTGTTTCATTAGCTTTAATTACAGAACTTTTCGTGATAGATGCAACTGGTATAGTTTTGTTAACAGTTGTTTTTCCTTCAATATTAATAGATATCTGTATTTCACCAGCATTTCCTGTCACTGTAAGGAGAGTGACCGTTTTATGATCATTCTCCAATTTTGCAGTACAGTTAGAAGTGTTGGTTATGGTTACTTTATATTGTCCATCAGTTGGTGTTGAGTCAACTGCGACTAACTGAGTAGTTCCATTGTATATATTAATTTGAGTATTGTTACTAGTTTCTTCTACAACTACTTTATTTACCGTTGCAGTGAATATGTTACTATATATAGTAGCGCTTGTAGTTGTGGTTGATCTGTTAACTTTTGATGTAAATGAATTACTATATATTTCACTCATAAACAATCACCTCCTATTATTTTGGAAATCCGTTTGTCCAGTTTTGTGGAACAGTAGTCATTGAGAATCTTCTCCATTCTTTTGTAATTTCTATTATCTTAGGTTGAGCTACACCCTTGTTATGTTGCCAACTGCTATCAAAAGTTAACCCTTCAGCTAGCCACCAGTCGCCACCACAACTTGCACAATAATGTGAACTATCCCTGTCATCTGTGCCACTTTCATCCCATTTAACTTTTCTTAAGTCTATGCACGTATATACATATTCATATTTTGTGTCAAAGTTTTTAATATCACTAAATGGATGATACATGCAATTTTCATTATTAATTTTATTTGCTTCTCGTAAAATTATAGTTTTACTAGTACTTGTAGTTTTTATACTATCACTGAAATACTGATTACTGTCCCCTGAAAAACTTTCAGCATAGAAGTTTCCATTAGGAACTGCTAAATCTTGTACTTTTTCCCATTGACCATTATACCAACCATAAACTTTTATATTTCTCATTTCAACTCCAGTGTTTGCACTGAATCCTGAGTCTTTTACTCTATAAACATTCGCCCATGCACCAAGAGCTCTAAATGCTACTGCCCCCGGACAACCTGCTTGACCACAATTATGAGCTGTTGCAGTAGGTCTTTGTTGATTTTCCCAACGTGATTGAGTTGCCCATGTGTCTTTTACACCACTTGGTAATGCTTCATGGTTTTGTGGCATTGGGTACATTTTATCTAAAATATAATCTGATGTGCATGACGTAGCGTATTCAGTGTTAGGGATCGTCTCCGCCGGAACTTCCGCCACTTGTTTTTGTTAGTTTACAATAAGTTAAATATTTACTTGGGTCATAGCATCCATATCTTATCTTAGTTGTAGGTGCAGTGAATGTATATGTGTAATTATTGTTACCAGTACTTGTAAACAATTCACTAACATAATTATCGCTATCATCAAAAGCATATCCCCATACCCAAGTAGCATCCATTTGTAATGTATAAGTAGCACCTTTTTCAACTGTTACTGGGTTAACCGTTGCCCAACAGTCTGCATTATCAGTTATAATATGAGTACTTTGGTTTATACCTTTTCCATTAGTCATATTACCTATAGTTGGAGTAGTTGAACCACCTGAACTTTTTCCTCTCAATGTACCATTTGATACAGTTAATATAATCTCTTTTGATACACCTGAGTGAGAAGTGGCAGTTATTGTTACTTCACCATTAGCACCTGCATAAGTACTACATAGTCCACTATGAACCCATACTAAGCTTGAATTACTAGATGACCATGTCAATGATTTATTAATACAGTTATCATTGAATGTTGGTCTTACCATACAGTTATGTGAACTATCATTGGCATCCATAGCAGTTAGTGAGAAGTCGCTACTATTAAGTACTACATTATCAGTACTTAGTGGATAATATTTTACCCAATCTACATATTGAGTAATTTCAGTAGTACTACTATCAGGAGTACCACCACTGGCACCAATCGCTTGATTAAGTAAAATGAAGTGTGGTATATGGAATGCTCTATTATCAGTAGCACTTGTTCTTGATAATTCATGACCATCTATTGAGAAAATTAATGTACCGTCTGTTTTCCATTCCATTGCAAACTCATGCCAATCTCCAGTTGGATAATTGCTATACCATACACGTCCGCTTTCCTCTTTTTCATTAAAGAAAGTACCACAAGTTAATTTTCCATTATAAAACTCCATAATGTCAAACTCGCCGCAGTATGCCCACCATTCGCCTAAAGTATCAGGATTGCCATTTTCTTTATAACCAAATTCAAAGCTATCACCTAAAGTCCAAAATGCACCAAATGCTCCATTTAAGTTACATGCTCTAACTCTAGCAACTATCTTACCATACATGAAAGCAAAGTGACCTTTTGAAATAATTGAAGAAGATGTCCATGAACCATCACTGGCTTTTAAACCTCTTAAAGCTAATATACCATCATTAACTACTGCGTTTGTATTTGTGTATTTTTGAGTTTCATTATTTCTTACATAACCTAATTCATATGACCACTTATTTGAATCTATTGTGTTACTTGAGAAATCATCTATAACGTAAGCACCATCACTATCCAATAACCCACCTGTAGGTGTACCGGAAGAAGATTTGGTTAATGTTCCTGTTACAGCTCTTCCGTCACTTGTACCGCATATTCTAATATATGAAGCACTGGCTGGTACAGTAAATTCTGTTGATAATGAACCAACTGACCAATCTGATGTATTGTTTTCTATATATCCTCCTGAGTCATTACCTAGATAAGTATCGCTACTATTATAGAAACATACACAAACGTAACTTACAGGATTCATATCAAGTGTATATTTTCCTGATGAAGTTACTGCTATTTTATCAATTGTAGTATAGTATTTTGTATCTGTAGTATCTGTAACTACTCCATTATCAAGTTTTTTATATTGAGTAAAAGTTAATCCGTCTTTAGTTGTTAAAGTGACTGTAAATATATTACTTGTCTTAACAGTGCCTTTTGCAGTTGTAACTCTTATGGCCATTTGATAAGTTCCAGCACTACCTCCATTATCATGTTTAAATCGATATCTTGTGCCACTGGATTCCACGTCGGTTGTTTTATCATAGAATGTATTTCCTCCGTCCCATGATACTTCATGTTTTGCTACTGCTATATTGGTGCTGTAATCAATATAAAATTCCGTTTTTTCAGTTTGTGTTATGTTCCCTATATTACTTATAGTTAATGTTTCAGTAGTACTTGTTCCTGAGATGTATTGTATATTACTACAGAATGGGGATGAAGCAGTAGATTGACCACACCATCCACTCATATTTCCAGTCAATGTAACTAATTTACTACCGTCTTGTCTATATATAGTTTGTGTATTACCATTTATTTCAATAGTTAACGTTTCCCCTGGATTAATTGTATTTATTTCTAATTTATCAATTTGGGTAGCACCTGTACCCGGAATAGTCATTTTGAATCTTTTACCATTTTCACCGCCGCTTGTATTTCCTAAAGCTATCATATTATAAGTGCCATCCCCATTATCGTTATATATATACCAACATAATGCTCCATAATCAGCTACGCTATCTCTAACAGTAAATTTAAGTTTTGACAATGACTTATCTAATTTTACCATACCCCATTGACCAAGTGTGGAAGCTACTAAATTACCACTCGAATCAACTTGAACTCCTTCACATTTGCCCACTGTTGAGAAGTTTCCTGATTCAGCTACGGTGTATGTTTCAGAAGGTGCTGGAGGCGTTACAGAACCTGAAGTTATTTTACATTTAGATAATTTAGATGCTAATAATTTATGCCCATCCTGTGTAGGATGCAATCCGTCACTACTAATTAAATCAGGTTGTAATTCAGCATCTTCATGTAAATCTATATATTCAATATTATTAGCCTTACATACTGCTATAATAGCATCCCTATATTGTTGTAAGGTATTTCCTAAACTATTAGTACCGTTACTATTTGTACTGAACACCCCTGCTCTCATATTAAGTGGGATAATAAATAGCTTTTTAGCATTGGCATACTTGCTATTTAAAGCAGCTACGAAGTTATTTAATGCTCCATAGAAATTACTTGTATCAGTACTACTTATATCTCCTATTGTGCAACTTTGTATATAATCGTTAACTCCACCAAATATAGTAATAACATTTGGTTCGTTGCTCGGCAATTTTCCAAGAAGCGTTGCGAAAGTACTATAACCAGTAGTTTTGTTAGTAAAATGTGACCCATCTTTACCTACGTTATTAATTGTCAAATTATTAAATTTATTTCCTAATACAGTCATATATTTCGTCTGTGGTAATAAAGCAGTATCACTAATACTATCTCCTATTACATACCACGTAGATGCACTTGATAATAATGCTCCAAATGTTCCACTCTCTGTAGATATTTCGCTATCACCACTGGTAGTTTCAGTATACACACATTTTAATTTACAATTATTGTATGTCCCATTATTCCAGTTACTAATATTAAAAACGGCACTAGAGTTGGTAAATGAAGTAGCACTTATATAAGTACTACCTCCATCTTTACTGAGTAAAATATCCGAAATATTAGTGGCATCGGTTGTAAAATTCACAGTCAACGTATCCCCTGTTGTACTGGGGTTGACTGACACAGTTATTGTTGCCATATAAACACCTCCATTAATCACAAGTAGTTACTATACACTCTTTACTGAGTATTATAGTATACCCGTCTTGATTTTGAATCGATTCCTTAACTTCATTTAGTCCTTCTTTTGTTGCATATGTGCTGCTTACTGTCATTTTGAACCCATCTAAAGATTGCTCTAATTTTGCTTGTTTGCTAGTTACATCTTTTACTTGTTCTGCCACTTGCTCTAATGTTGGTGTTGTATAAGTAGTTTGTGTAGGGTTCTGCCATACTAATTTATATCTTAACCATAAGTATTTATCTTGTACTACAGATGGCATACTTTCAACCCAGCTGCCGCCAGTTTGTGTAGTGTTACTAGTAGATAAATACCATTGTGGTACTGAGTTAACTAACGATTGCCCCTTATCACCTTGAAGACCTTGGTCACCTTTTTCGCCATTAACTCCCGGTTCACCTTTAGCACCTTGAATACATACTGGGGTAGAGTATGTTATGCTACCATCACCGTATGTGTATTTTATTCTTTGCCATATATATTTTCCATTTTCCCATTTAGGAGTAGTGTCTTCTATCCAACTACCACCAGTTTGAGTAGTATTACTTGTAGATACATAGTATTGTGTTGCCGTCTTTGTTAATGCTCCTTTGTAATTAGTTTCCAATTTACCTATCGTAACACTATGCTCATTAACAGTATCTTTGGTTTTATTATATTCATCTTTCAGTTGTGTGACAGTTCCATCTTGTTTTGTAATAGTTGTATTATCAATTAAAGTGCTAATTTGTCCTTGGGCTATACCAATATTAGTTGTATTCGTACTTACTTGTTCGATGACACTACTTAAATCTCCATCAATAGTTATATCTTTTATTGTGTCAACTGTCTTTTTAAGTTGATTAAATGATACATCTAATGTTTGTTCGGTATCATCGAATTTTATATGACTGGCTTTTATTGTGCTAGTGTTATTATTAATATTGCTGATAACGCTGCTTATATCAAGCTTACTCCCATTTATGTTGGCATTATCAGCTACTTTACTATCGACTATTAGTCCATCTTTAATAGCGTCACTCGATTGAATACCATTTTGATTAATAAGCTGACCTTTACCAGTTTCATCATAAAGAACAAACGTAAAATTTCCAGTGGCGTCTTTCCCTATTTGTATACGTACCTTACCATCTTTATCTTTGAACTGTTGTAGATTACCTTGCAACAGCATAGAGCCGTCATCGCTCTGAATACTAACGTTGTTTGTATTAATTATACCAGTATTAATTTTGCTTGCGCTTATAGTATCTATCATGGCGTCTTTTATTAATGCGTTTTCAATTGTTGTATTTGCCGCTGTTAAATGAAGCGATTGAATGTTCTCAGATGTTAAATGACCATTAACTAATGTGTTTATATCAGCATATTTTGTTTCTAATACATCTATTCTTGCTTTATCTGCTTTTAAACTTTTAATGTCAGCGTTTATAGCATCTAAATCTTTTATGTTTGCTTTATTTGCTACTAATTTTTCTATCTCGGCATCTTTAGCTTTTAAATTTGTTATATTAGCATTTGTTGCGTTTAAGTCTTCTATTGTAGCTTTTTTAGCTACTAAATTTTCTATCTCTGCATCTTTAGCTTTTAAATTTTTTATAGTAGCGTTAATTGCTTCTAAGTCTTTTATGCTCGCTTTATCAGCTATAAGCTTATCAACTTGTAGTATATCTTCTTCTAATTTATTAACTTTAATTGAACTAGCTGAAGGAGAAGTAATATTTCCAGTAACCGTAGCAGTATGGTCTTTTATCATTACAGTTACTCTTTCTCCAGATTGTAAATCAGCAGTAGTAGTTATAGGGGTTAATAAATCAGAACCATCTATTTTGACGTACATCTTAGATTCATATTCTACTGTCGTACCATAAACTATGGATTCTTTTTTCTCTACAGTTTGGTCTCTCGTTATTTTTACAAATTGAGATATCAAATCATTAGACAGACTCATTTAAATCACCCCCATAATTTATTTGTGTATACTGCTTTTTCTGTGACCGGACACCCCGGTTTGCATTCTATAGATTGACTAATGACTTTAGCTTTTATGTTTTTTAATCCTGCTCTTTCGTAATTTATTCTAACGCAATCGCCTAATCTTACTGGACAATATCCATGAGTATAGGATATCGTATACTCTAATGTTGATAAATTTCTAAGAAGTTGTTCTGCATATTCATCTATTTGGTTTTTAGTAGGGTCACCTAATAAATCAGGATTAGTCTCTCTATGTATTATTTCTCTACCTCTATTCTGTATTGATATTGGACTATTTTCGTCATTATTTTCAACTCTTGCTGTATAAATATCTTTACCATTAGAATATATTACTTCGACAACATTTGGTATTCCATATAAATCCCTGTCTATATCCAAATCAGGGTATAATATAGAACTATTACTATCATCATAAGTCCATACTGGTTGCAGAGATGCCGTATCTTGCACCGGCATAAATATAATACGACCCATTTCATCCAATCCAAATGTGTATTTAGCATTTGCTATTAAATCGGATAAGAAAGTAATCCATGTGTCATCAGTATTTGATACAAAATCGTTAAATAAATTCTTTTCATTTTCAGTTTTCACAACAGGTGCTCTTGCTTGTTCTCGAATAAGTGTATAAGCATTGTTCATTATATTATTACCCTCTAGTATAGAATATCCAAGAGGAGGCATGCCTTCTTTAAGTTCTAATAGAGGAGTGTAAGCATCCAAAGATATAGTTTGAATTTTACCATCAAACTTATACGAAGGTGTTTGAATTAAAAATGTACCTAAAGGATGCTTTTCTCTAACTCCATTTTGAATTGTTATTAGATAAATTCTTATATAGCATTCACCTAAAGATTCTGCAACGTCTATAGTCGCAGAACCCAAGGTTTCAGCACTAGAATCTCTCTTTATAGTACTCTGTATAACATTCTCTATTTTTTTAATGTCTTTCCAAGTCCCAGGATCAACTATATAATATTCAAATGTCTGTTGCATAGTAGATGACCAATCCGCCATATTATGCACCTCCATCTACTCTTGTTATGTCAAGTGTAACTGGTATGACCAAATTACAATGTTCTTGACTAAATGACACTTTTATATAAGCCCAGTATCCACTTCCTGAAGGTTCTCTTACATATACGTCACCCATCCATACAGCAAGTCTTCTTAGTGCATATAAAGTGTCTTTATCTTCTTTAGCTACATCGACTTTCCATGAAGAAGTAGAACCTAATTGAGTTCCATAATAACTAACAGGTCTTTTTCTTCCTATATATTCGACTAATGTTACATCTGATTCATTTGAATCTGATACGTCTATGTTATATGGTAATTTCAACATTGAACCAGCCCATGCAGGTTGTTCCATTTCATCTTCATTTGTAGTATCAAATTCTGTCCATGCTTCGTCCCATTGTATAACAACCGCAGTTTCTCCAACAATAACTCCCGGAATATCAGAATAACTTACTGCTCCCGTTGAATCTGATATAGCGACTATTCTATATCTTGCAAGGTCTAATGCAGGATGAGGGTCTGTTACAAATGTATTGCTTGCATTTAATATGCCTGTTCCAATTTCAACGAATGAGCCATCAAATTCTCTTCTATATACAGATAGAGTTATTCCGTCCACCAGTTCGCTGACTTCTGATTCAACTTCACAGAAATATACGCCTGTTCCTGATGATAAAGTACCATAATAAACTACGTCGCCATTCTCTGTATATGCGTCATCAACAGAAGTTCCTTCTATAGTTTCTGTTATTATTTCGCTAGTTCTTACATATGTTCCTGTAGTAGTGCTCAATTCAACTTTATAATATACCATTGGATAATAATCACAATATGGATGTATATAAGCGCAAAGGGTTTCTTCATCTATGGCTATTTCTGCATTAGGTGTGTATTGTTCATCAGTCCATGCCACTTCAAATTCAGCAGATTCTTCAACAGTTAAACCTGAATTCATAGATGCCACAACTGTAACTTTGTATGTTACGCCATTTTCTAAATCCACACTATGAGCTGAAATTTCTAAGGCTAAATTTTCTGAAATGTCGTAAAATTGGGAGTAAACATCATCACCAGCACTAATCATTTTGACGTTTCCTATCTCATCAACAGTACTATAAGTTTCTGTTGATGTAATAGTCACGTGATATCCTATAGGAGTTTGTGTTGCTGGACCTGTTACACCATTTATATAGAATGGAAAGCTTTCAAGAGCAGTTAACGATGTTCCTGCCTTATCGGTTATACTTAAACTTAATGTTGGTGGAGCATATATGTCAATTACTCTTTGTGTTGACCAATCACCATATACTCCTGTTATACCTGCAGTTCTTACTTTCCATTTTATTGTTGTTCCTTCAGTATAAGTGAATGTGCTTAAAACATATTGGCTAGTTTTATCTTTTTCAGATTCTTCTGTTGTGTTAGTTATTGTGTGTGTTTCTTTAGTATCACCGATAATTAATTCTAATTCTGCTGTAGTTTGACTAGACCCATCTTCTGAATTATGCACCCAATATAATATAACTTTTTCTCCAACAATAGCTGTAGTGGTTGAAGCCCAAGTTGTCGGAGCGGCTGGAGCTTTACCTATTGTTATAGATACTATTTCAGACCAGCCGGATTCTCCTTGCTCATTTATTGCTCTTACTCTAAAAAAGTACTCTTGACCAGATTCAAGTCCTGTAACTTCAGCGTGAGTTTTAGATTCTATGGTTAATGTTTTAACTTCACTAGAGCTATCGAAATACATTTTTTTAGTAGTATATTGAACTTCGCATTTTGTAGCATTACTTACTTTTTCCCATTCAATTTGAACTGATGTTTCCGATAAAGCTTTAATGGACTTGATACTAGCTGGTGCAGAAGGTATTGTTTTAGATCCATCTGAATAGTCAGAATATCCACTATAAGATTTATTACGTTTACTTCTAGCACGAACTGTATATGAATGCCCTGCTTCTATAGTACATGAAAATGATGCAGCCCATTTCTTTATTTTTACTACTCCAGTTTTATAAGTTTTTGAATTATCTTTAATTACTTGAAATTCTATTTCGGTTGCATTTAAATCATCAAGATTTGTCAATGATGCAGTTAATTTATACTTTTCAATTTTTACAGTTGGAACAGGAGGCATTTTTGGAGGATTATTGTCAAAGTCATAAGTTTTCCAAGCAGTGTAATCAGCTGTCCAATAACTAACTTCTTTTTTATTAACCTTATGTTTCTTAGATATAGCCTTCACTTTAAATCTAACTTTTTCGGCATTGTTTGGTGCATTATAAGTACTTTGTTTTCCGGTAATTTCTTTTTCTTCACCAATAAACCATACACCATCTCCAGTATGATAGTTCCATACAACTTTGTATTTATCTGTATTAGATCTTGACCAATCCCAAGTAGCAAACACTGTACTATCAGTATCTGACTGCAAACCAAAATGAACAATTTTTGGACAATTAGATTTTTTAGAAGATGGTTTCTTGCCTGGCGTGCTATGTGAAGTCGTTGTTTTTCCTGATATAATTAGTTTTTGACCAACATATATAAGATAATTTCCACGACTATTTTTTCTTAAATTATTAAGTTTTACCAATTGGCTTAATGATATTCCATATTTTTTACATATAGCACTTGGTAAATCTCCTTTTTTAACGATATGATACTTAGTTGCCATTACCTATATCCTCCTTTCCATTTTAGCTGCTCTAACAAGAGTTTCAACAGCATTAGTAATATTGCTTCCATCATCATATGTGATACCATTTATTTGATAAGTAGTATTGTTTGTATTTCCTAATCCATTTTTTAAGTCTTTTATAGCTGATACTATTTCCTCGTTACTAACTCCATTTTGAACTGAACCAATAGATTTTGAGATTCCGCCAGATACGCCAGCTATACTCATAGTTCTGTTTGATAATAAATTATTTAATCTACTAGCCCCATTTTCAACATTTGTTAAATCTAACACTGGAGATATAACAGGGTTTACATCCATGTCGGAATTAAGAACTTTACTTGCTACATTTAATGCTTTATTAGTGGAATTTATAACAGATTGTGCTAAACCTTCAGCTGGTTTGTTTGCAACGCTAGTATATTTAGTCAACCCTTTTGCTAAACCTAAAACTGTATATCTACCTATTTCCATAAATACTCTAGAAGGTGAATGTATCTTTAATATAGCCTTAGCTTTTGAAACTACACTGCTTATACCACTTGATATTGCGTTCTTCGCAGCAGTAATACCAGATCTAATACCTGATGCTAAACCATTTATTAAGTTTCTACCAGCACTTACTAAAGCACTAGCTGCCCCACTAGCGGCACTTTTAGCTGCACTTATTACGCCACGAATTGCGCTACCAACAGCACTAATCATGCCTCTAATCCCATTTACAAAACCATTTATTAAAGCTCTACCAGCACTTACCAATGCACTACCAGCACTACCAAGAGCACTTTTACAAGTGTTAAGTACATTTCTAACTGCATTGCCTGCTGCACCAAACATACCTCTAACACCATTTATAAAACCATTTATTAAAGATTTACCTGCACTTACTAATGCGCTACCTGCACTACCAAGAGCACTTTTAGCAGAAGATAATACACCTTTAACCGCACTACCTACACCACTTATTGCTCCTTTTATACCTGATATGATACCTTTTATTAATGCCGCACCAGCTTTTAAGAATGAGCCAGCTAATGTACCAAGTATAGATAAAGCAGCGGTTCCCATAGCACTTAATAAATTAACTATTGCAGAGCTTAATGCCGCGCTATTACTACGTAACCCATTAGCTACTCCATTTATAAATTTAATTCCTAGATTCATACCTGCTTGTATAACTTGACCTAGATTATTAGCTATTCCGTTTAAGAAATTAACTACTACTTCGGCACCTTTTGATACAATCTGACCTATATTTGTAGCTATACCTTCTAATAGTGCCAATATCAATCTAGCGGCTGCTGAAATTAACATTGGGGCTGCATTTGCAATTGCTGTACCTAATGCCACTACAAGTTGAGTAGCTGTGGTGATTATTTGTGGTATACAATTAGATATCGCTTGTAATAGGCCTGTTATAAGTTGTGTTACGGCAGTCAATATTTGAGGTAAACCGGCTGCAAGACCGGATATAAGATTAGTTATTGCTTGAGCCAAATTAGTTCCTAATGTTGGTAATAAACCTATAAGCTGATTTATAAATCCAACTATTGCATATCCACTACCTGCAACGGCTGCTCCAACTAATGTTAAACCAGTACCAAATGCTAATAAACCAGCACCTATTAGAGCACAAGATGCACTTAATAAAGCTATAGCACCTGATAATGCTATTAATGTAGGAACTAGTGGAGTTAATAGAAGTCCTGCCACACCGATAACAGCAAATCCTCCTGCTAATGCTAATAACCCAGTTCCAACTTGTTGTAAACTAAGTGAACTTAATGCCATCAATTGCGGAGTCAACAACGCTAATGCTCCAGCCATAATAACCATAGCTGTTGCACCTAATATACAACCAGACATTGCATACATTGCCACACCTAATATAGTTAATGAACCAGCTAAAGCTGCAAGTCCAACTGCTAATGATTCCCAAGACATACCAGATAAAGATTGTAAAGCAGAGCTTAATACTAATAATGATGCTGACATTAGACCAACACCAACTGCTACTAATGATAGTTTTCCTCCTGATAATAATGCTGACGCTGTTCCTAATACAACTAATGCTCCAGCCATACCAAGTAAACCTTTAGCCAAATTTTCCCAAGACATAGAACCTAAACTTTTAACTGCAGGTGCCATAAGATTTAATGCGGCTGCTAATGCAGTTAATCCGATAGCTGTAGTTATAATTCCTCCTGATGTAGTTCCAAAACGTGAGAATACAGATAAGCCTGTTAATATCGCACCAATACCAGCTAAGCCTTGTACTAATGCACTTAAGTCCATATTACCAAACTGACTTACTGCTGACGCTAATACATTTAATGCGGCTGCTAATACTAATATTCCTGCGGCATTACCTAATCCCATTTTGACGCCATTCATTAGTTTTGCGAAAGCTGCCATTTCTGTTAATACTGTACCTATACCAACAAGACCTTGAATTAGGTTATCTGTGTCCATATTGCCAAGTGATTTGACTGATGAAGCGAATATTGCAATCGCAGCACCAAATACTATCATAGATGTAGCAGTTTTAATCAAGCCTTTGCCTGAACCTTCCATAAGTTTTGCAGCGGCAGACATTGTAACCATTAAACCAGCGATACTGACTAAACCTTTAACTATTTCTCCCCAATTAAGACTAGATAAGGATTTCATTGATGCTGATAACAATAATATAGCTATAGACATTCCGACCATGGCAGTTGCTATTCCAGTCATCTTCCCAAATCCTTTAGTTATGTCTATTTTTTCTAAGAGTACCATTGCACCTATTAATTCCGCAAATAATGCTGTTATACCAGTTAGAGAAGTATTCAATCCTGCTTCGTCGATTGTTGATAGAGTAGCTAATGAAAATGCTAATATACCAACTGCGGCTGCAATTTTTAATAGAGTTCCAGCCTTTATGTTTTGTGACCACGCCGTTAATGACTCCCCTACTGAATCTAATATATCCGATACTGAATCTCCAACTTTTCTTATTGAATCAAAGAAGCTTGTTGAATCTTCAACTGTAGATTTTAATGTATCTAAACTACCTTTTATAGTTTTAAATATTCCACCTGTTATTAATGTAGTAAGAGCTCCGAATATTGCCCCAAAGTCTATTGTACCTAATGCTTTACCTACGCCTTCAAGTATTGGGGCTATTCCATTTCCTATTCCTTGTATTGCGCTACCTAAAGTACTGAATACTTTGCTAAAGTCTAGCTTACTTAAATAGTCAAAGAATGACATAATGCCTTTTCCTGCTCCACTAATAATAGAACCTATAGCATTAAGCCCACTTGAAATACCGTCTGAAATTTTACCAAAGAAATTACTCTTATTAGCGGCATCGTTTATACTCGAAGCGAATTTGCCTATACCAGAAGTAACTGTTAATAGTACTTTACCAATAGTACCAAACACGTTTGTTAATGGCGAAAAAGCTTTAAATAAAGTAGTTACTGCATTTTTTCCTAAATTAAGAACTGAGAATACACCTTTAAATGTGTTTTTAATTTTGCCAGCTGTAGAATCACTCATTTTGAATTTTTCAGTAAGATTCTTAAACCCTTCTGAGATTTGAACTAGCTTTTCTCCGGTCATAGGTGGAAATACCTCTCTAAAACCGTCTTTAATTGCTCCAAGTCCTTTCCCTACGCCTTGTACTATGTTTGTTACACCTTTTATAACATCATCTCTACCGCCGTTTTCATTCCAAAATTTAAGCATCGCATTTCTCGCATCTGTAGACGGTTGAATTATGTTGTTAAAACCATCACTAATAGAAGTTAAAAGTTTAGCTGCCTGGTCTTTATCACCTATAATGTATTCCCATGATTGTGCCCATCCTGAACCAACAGATTCTTTCATTGTGTCAAATAATTGTGTAACGGTCTTAACTTCTGTAGCAGCTTTAGTAGCATTTTCTGCTAATTGTGTTATCGCTTTTGCTTGTGCATCAGTATAACCTTGAGCTTTCAATTCGGCTTCTGTATATGCTCCAGAAATTTGTTTTAATGTTTCAGTTAATACATCGCCAGTTAACCATTCTCCTTTAGTTAAACTGTCCCTAAAACTTCCATATTTTTTTATAGCCGCATCAGCACCTGTTCCCATTACTTCAGATGTTCTTATTAATGCATCTTGGAATAGTTTACCACCCATACCAGCATTTACAACTGAGTTCCAGTCTTGTAATGATACTTTACCTGTAGCTAAAGCTTGTGATAATTGGTACATTGCAGTTGATGCTTGCGCGGATGATGAACCAGACGCAGCTGCCAAGTTGGCTATACCTTTTATCGCCGCTGTAGAAGTATCCAAGTCAACACCTGCTGCTGTGAATGTACCTATATTTTTTGTCATTTCGGCAAAGTTATATATAGTTTTATCAGCATAATCGTTTAACTCATTTAAAGTTTTTGTTACGTCTTTTAAAGTAGTACCCTGATGCGCTGTATTTGTTAATATAGTTTGTATAGAGTTCATTTTGGTTTCATACTCATTAAAACCATCTTTTATAGGTTCTATAGTCAATGCGCTTACAAGGTTTTTACCAGCATTCATTGCACTATTTGTGATATTAGATAGTACTGTTGCTCCTACGACACCAAGAGTCGTGAATTTAGCTTTAACAGTTTCTACGCCTTGACCCAACCCATTTAAATTAACTTTACTTGCAGCTCTACTAATGTTGTCTAATCCTTTACTACCTTCATTCATTTTGAGCTTTTCGTTTAAATTTTTAAGACTATTTAGAGTTGTTTTTACTCCGCTCTCAAATCCTTGATTATTAAACTCCATTTGGACAATTCTTTTATCGATTGAACTCATGCATTAACAACCTCCTTCCATGCTTCTTCGGCTATCCTATCAAATATAGGTCTCATGGCCGGATTTATATAGTCTCTTCCTGCTACATAACCACCGGTACCGGTACCATGACCATATTGGAGTATTACCGCAATATTAACACCCTTATTAGTATGGCTGTTAGACCAATAAATAGTGTGAGTATCGCCGTTTGATTCTATTTCATAACTCCATGAATTTGCTGTAGTTCCCGTATCAGTTGGAGTAGCGCTAGATAACGCTGATACACCTTCTTGCCCATAGCGTTCAAGTATTTGTCTAATCTGAAAATTTTTCATCTTTTCCAAAAATTTAAATGTTTTATTGAAATCACCTTTACTAGTGATTCTTATTTTCATTGTTCAATCTCACCGCCTTTATTTATTAAGACGTTGAATCTCATGCATAACATCGTTATAGTTATATCCCGCTTCTTCTAATAATGTTTTACAAATTTCATCTTCTCCCCATTTACCTTCTACAACCTCTTCTGCTACTTCATGTATTGATAAATTCATTCTTTTCCTAAGCATGGTATTAACTCTCTCGTCAACTATGTGCTTGTCGTATCCGGCTGTGCTTAATTCTTTGTTACATATTTTACTCTTTTTCCCAGTTACAATTTCTTTTGCAATACGTTTATTATTATTTTTATGACGATTATTAGCAACACGATCGAATGAATTCATAGCGTTCACCTATCCTTTAGTATTTAATTTTTTCTTTCTCGCTTCGTTTAATGCTCTATTTCGTTGTAGTATTTCATTTCGTCCCATCTTTTTAGCAGGGGCGTTTTTAATATTGCATACTTTTACAAGAGTTAATAATCTATTAATATGCCATTTTTGGCATTCAAATGGGATGTTAAAAGCAACCATCCAATAGTATATTATTTCAGAGGTTATAATTTCCCTATTAGGGGTTTGATTTGTATCACTAAAGGTCGTAGCAGTCATTGGGTTTTCTATATATTCATTTATAGCTTTTAAGTTATTTTCAGTTAAGCGGGTATACACTTCTGCATCAACATTCTGGGTTATTGTCATACAACGAACATAATCTATTACTTCTTCAAGCGTTTTATCTTTTCCATCCAAAAAAGGTTTATGCCATTTGGCTTCCCATTTTGAAATGGAGACTAGAGAATGTTCTAGTTGTAAGGACTGTTCCTTGAATAATATAAATTCATTACTAACTTCATCGTAGTATTCCATTGCAGGTACAGTTATTTTTAACATCTCCAGTCACCTTAACCTTTCTATTTCATGCTAGTAGGTAATATACCATTTATGAAATCTGTAGCAGCTTTATCATCAAGTGCTAATTCCATAAATATTTCGCTGTATGCTTCTGTCTGAGAAAATGCATCTGATAATTCCTTACTCTTGATGAATCTTCTTCCATCTGGTGATTTTTCCCCATACGCTTTTAGTACTATTTGTTTAAAAGTACGTATTATCTCTTTATTATCTTTTGAGTTAACGATGTTTTCTAGCATTTGAGCTAGCCCTCCGTCTACAGATAATTCCATTTCAGTTACCTCAGCTTTAGATAGGTTGAAATAGAAATCTTCAGTTCTTTCAACGCCATTATAATCAGTATAAGTTACAGTTTTCTTTAACATAATCAAATCTCTCCTTAATCAAAAAATTAAAATATAAGAGCCCCCGTAAAAAATGCGAGAGCTCTTTTTATATATAATAAAAATATATTAGCCAGCAATTATGCACTAGCAAGTATTGTCTTTATTTCATCAGGTAATGGTAATTTAGCTTCAGTAGCTCCCTCACCGTATAACATATCTTCTATTTTTTTTAATTTTTCAGCATCTATTTTAGTAGAATCTATAGTTATACTTGCTGTAGGTTTAAATCCTGCTACATTTACAGGTGTTGTAGTTATTTCCCATGAGAAAGTTATTGCTTCTGGGCTGTCATTTATTGTTTTGTATCCTTTTTCACTAGGAGCAGCTTTTGCACCATAAATTAAATGTAGTTTGTATCCGTATTCATTACTTTTAACATCATTACCTAGAACTGTTCTATAGCATAATCCGAAAGTTTTTCTATCTTGTTGACCTATAGTAACACCTGTTCCTAAAGATGCAGAACCATCACAAGCTTCAAACTCTTCTGGATAAGTATAAGCTTCTATAGTTGCTCCAAATTCTTCTGCTGAGTATAATTCTAAGTATTTTATATCATCAGCATATAATGGTGTTGCTTCTGCTCCAGAAGGACTTTCTGTTACAGCAGTTAGACCATTCCATGCTACACCTTTTGTATATGTTCCAGCTTCATCTTGTACGTATAATACACCATTTTTTACGCCTGTTTCATAAAGACGTTTACCACTTTCATCCCAAACTATTTTAGCCATTTTAGCTTTCCTCCTTAATTTTAATAATAAATCATAAATACATAATGATATAAATTATCACTACAATATGTTCTATCAAACTTACACATTTGAAATTCTTTTAAAACGTTTTCTATTATATCAATATTTGGTTGTTTATAAATAAACATTAATGAATAACTATTAATATATTGGTATATACTATCATTAGCACGCTTAGTGTCACCATCACCAATTGTATAAATTACACATGGATAAGTTAATTTCACAGATGCTGGAGGCTGAAAATATACATGATCGTTTTGCATTATAGTTTCAAGTTTTGATTGCAGTTCTAATCTTCTATTCATTGTATAAGCCTCCAATCGTTAACAGTAATCTCGGATACTGAACTTCAACATCTGTTATTTTCCATTTAGCTCCCATGAATACAACATAGCGCATTGCATGAAAGTTATTATTGGCAAATGGGTCGGCTATGATGCTAATCTGATTTGATATATTAATATCGTCATTTATTTTACTTCTTTCTTGTAAACGTCTAGAGTTTCGTATTACATCTCCGAAGTACATGTTCTCTGTTATTTGTTCTTCATATATACCAGGTTCTGTTTCGACAGTTAGAGCATAACCGATTAATCCACAAAACTTTGCCATTTTGAATTATTCCTTTCTATTCTAAGCTTCAGCTTTATCTAATGCTACTGCTACTGCAGAGTAAGGTTTAACTAATGCACCAGAGCATCTAGTTTCCATTAAGTATTTTTGTTGGTTGTAGTCTATATCGAAATCGTCGAACATATTAACAGCTCCACCTTTGTCAGCACCAACATAGTAGTCAACTAAGTTAACCATGATAGCCATTAAAGGTTTTTCAACAGTTGCAACTTTAGTTTTAGCGCCTTCCATAACTTCAACAGCTACTATTTCTTTAACTCTTAAAGCTGTAGCTAATTTGTCAACTGTATCATATATTATTCTTCCGTTTTTATCTTCTAATAATAAGCAGTTAGTTATAACATCTTCAGTAGTGAATAGAGTTGGACTTCCTGATCCTTTGTATTCTTTTCTAGATTTTATAACTGTTTTTATAAATGCTTTTGCTATATCATCTTCAGTTGCAGCAGCTGCTACGGCAACAGGAGCTTTAACACAGTATAAATCATCATCTGTAGATATAGGTCTTATGCATTGTTCATTGATTTTGTCATCAGAGTCAGATAATCTTCCGTCACCAACTAATATAGCTCTTGCTATTTCCTCGTCTAGCATCATTCTCATTTCCATTTTTAACCATGCTACTACATCGAAATCTGTTATATCCACAACATCATCTCTATCTAGTTTTTGCTTTTTGTATATAGTTGTTGGGCTAGTAGTTCTTTTTAATAGTGTGAATACTTCTTCTTTCTTTCTTTTACCTTTGATGTAACCTTTAGCTCTAGCTTCATCAGCAGTTATATTAGCATGCATAGATTTTATTCTAGAGAATGGTACATGATGAACCCCTCTCATTACTTTTTGTACATAAGAGTCGTCTCTTTTTATGAAATCTGGTGGCATGTTAACGTTTTTAGCATCTGGGAATAACCATTCTATATCTTTGATACCATAAGTATCAGCATGAGCTAAAAAGCTTTCTTTTAAAGATCCATATCTTTTAGCATCTTTTAATATAGTTTCCATAGCATCATGTGATAGTACTTCATTGTTTTCATTTTCTTTACCTTCAAATACATTATGTTTCATTTCTTGTTCTCCTCCATCTTCTTCAATATTATTTTCATTTTCTTCTATGGCAGATTGTGCCATACTTTTATCTTCTAAAGCTTGCCCTATTAGAGCATATACAACATTCTTTTGCTCTTCATTTAAAGTGTCAAATACATCTTGGATAGTCTTTTCATTATTGTCCACTTTATCATCTCCCTTTTTATCTTTTTCATCAACTTTATCTTCTTTATCGCTTGGTTTGTGATCAGCATGTTGTAGTGTTAGTTCTTCACCTGTATATATAACTGCTTCATCCTCGCAAAATTCGCCATGTCTTATTACAGAGTCTATAAAAGCTCCAGGATTAGCACCAGCTAACACTAAACTTACTTCTCTTATAGTTCCATGCATTACATTTGAACCTTTTTGTTTAAGTTGATTAGCGTAAATAGATAAAGCTGTAACATCACCATGTTCTACTAGTAGTTTTGCATTTTTACCAGCTTCTGTATCATTGAAAGTACAATAAGCGTAAACGCCTTCGTCTCTGTTTTCTAATACTGCATGACCTAATACATTAGCTGATTCATTATGTTGATGATTCCATACTAGTGGAACAGTTTGCCCATCATGTTGCTTAAAGGCATCTTTTAAAATTGTTCTACCATCTGAGCATTTAATATTATTTTTAGTTGCCCATCCACTAAAGTCATACTTCATCTCTAACTATTCCTCCTTCTTCTCAGTATCGTCTACTGCATTTTGAACTTCTGGCGCATTCTCGATTTCTTCAGCATTTTTATTTAAGTTCTTATTACGTAATTCGTCTGCGTCAGGGTCTTTGGATGGTTTCCATCCCATAATTTGTCTAATTTCATTTGATGTCGCTATTTCATTACGTGTTAATTTATCAGCAATCTCGGCAAGATCATTAACTGGAACTAGTTTGAATGGATCTCTAAAGTAAACTATGTCTTGTTTTCTAGTTCTAGCTGTTTTGGTTAGGAATTTCCTTTTCATTTCATCAACTATAGCTGAAACTATAGGCTCAATTGTTCTATTGTAGTAATTTAACATAGTTTTATCATCAGCTGTACCATCTAATATAGTCTGAGTGATACCTAACTGGCCATATAGCATACTCGTTAAGTATTCAATCTGTTTCATTAGATTGTTCTCAACTGGTCGATTTAACTGTGTTATCTTTTCGGTTCCATCAGTGTAGGCTATACCATACTTAGAACCTGTAAGTTGCATTTCAATTTCTTTACGTCTATTTTCAGCTTGTTGTTTTCTTGCCTCAGATTTGATAACATAAGGTAATTGTATAATTAAATCTAATTTACCAGAACCACTTTGCTCATCTATAACATCCAAAAGATTAAGTTTTCTTATAAGACGTTGCATAGTTGAGTTTGGTTCATTTATGACCGCATATAAAGGATTCTCTATTATGGCGACCATACTTTTTGGCAATAGTAGATCTTCTTTCTGTCCAGTTTTATCATTATATATTCTAACTTTAACATGTTGTGGACGCCACTCCAGTATTTGTCCTACTCTTAGACTATTTATATCATAAGAGCCAGATATATTAGGATTTATAGTAGTGTCAACAGGAACTATGGCAATACAACCTTCATCCATCATAGACATAACAGCGTCTTGTATAAACGCTTTTGCTGTCTGGTCCATGTTTGCACTAAGAGTTAAACACTCATTTAAACTAGTGTCCATCTCTTCAACAAAACGACCATTGTCATCCAATTTAACATGCATAATATCTATAGATGCTACGTCTAATGCTATTCTGTTGTAAACTGATACGACAATACTTCTTTCATTGCCTCTAGTTAGGCGCATTCTAAAAGGATTATAGCTGCTTATATGCTCACCATAATTGTATCTTGGCGTTGGGTCTTTGTTCAGGAAGGCATTCCATGCATGTATTAGTCTATCACTAAAAGCCATTTTGACGTTTTCACCTCCTACTTTATTAATAGAAGAATCCCATAAATTCTTTTCCTTTGTTAATAGCGTTTATTGCACTATTTACATTTTGTGCGCTAAATTTAACTCGCTGTCCATTAAAAGTTACATTATTAGACATCATTACATCATTAACAACTTTTGTACCAACACCTATTGCTGCTGCAGTGGCAGCTGCTTTTACACTCATAGTCATTGCACGTTTAGCTGCAGCTTTTCTAGCGCTTCTCTTTGCTCCTACTTCTGGTGCTTTTCTAGCTTTAGCTCTTTGCACATCATGCTGACCTTGTAAATAGTTATATTGTTTCTTAAGAGTCTTGTTATTTGGATCAGAGTTTAATTGTTTCTGAACTTTTTTAGCTTCACTTAAATATTTTCTAGAAGCATCTTTTCCAACTTCACCTCTTATGGCTCCTTTTCGGTATGTAGTGTTGGAATTTAAAGCTTTCTTATAATCTCTATTAGCCTGTTTATAAGTTTTCTTTAATTCTTTATTCGATCTGTCTCTTTCATAATCCATACGTGCAATATTAGCTTTTTTACCAAGATCGATAGCGTTGGCTTTTTTATTGCTATTATCTTTCCATTTTTTAAAACTTTTATCTACTTTTGCATTTTGTCGTCTAGCTCTTCTAACTCCCCATTTCATACCTTTTATACCATGATGATATAATTCATCGGTATGATTATACTCCCACATTTGACTCACCTCCTATGTTATTCCACATTGTTTATTAGCCCATTTTTCGCCTTTTCTTGCGTACTTATTACAATATTTAGATGCTTTTTTTAACATAGCTTTATTAACTACTTTTTCGGATTCAATAGATAAAGATGCCTCTCCATCTAATAATATTATTGGAGATTTAACTGCGCCGTAATTTGTTGCTGTATCGTAATCATCGCGAAGCATATTATACCCTTTGTTTTTTAACTCTTGATAAAATAATTTCTTTGCTGTTGGCATGTTTTTATCGTCTACAAATAAATAGTTAGCATTAAGATAATATAAATCCAAATTCAAACCATCATCCTTCTTATTGCTAACATTTCCTTTGATTATTTCATCCATATGTTTTTTAAATTTTTTATCGTCATTTACAGGTAAATAATCGGCATTTTTTGACACAGCATCTTTATACTCTTTTAATGCGGTTGGATTATTTTTCAGAACTTTAAAAAAGGTACTTGCTGCTTCATCTGTCGATGGAGATTTTAAAGTAGTTTTTGCTGTCATGTTTAATACTTTTGATGTTCCAGCTTTACTTAGAGTATTCATATACATGTTATTATCATGCTTTCCGATAGACGCATAAGTTTGACCTTTAATATTTTGTTTAGCTGTTTGTTTGTCAAATACTATTCTTTGTAATTTAGCACCTTTTTTGATTTCTATACGACCATCGCCATAATCTTTATATCGGTCTTCTCCATATCGTTTTCTACCTTTAGCGTTCCTAGTTCCATCTTCATTTTGCCATCTTCTAATTCCCCATTTCATTCCTTTTATACCATGATGATATAATTCCACAACTCATCTCACCTCCTATTCAAATGCATCTTTGTTTAATTTATAAGCAACATATGCATCCATCATAGCGGCAACTGCGTCTATCTTTTGCTCGTATCTTTTCTTTAATAATTTTCGGTTACCATTTGTGTCTTCAAGCGTTATACAGTTACCCATGGCGAATGTCATAAGTTCTTCATCAAATAATAGCATTCTATCCTCTGCTAATTTCTTTAATTCACCTAATGGAACTGATTCAGTCTTAGCGCCTTGTATAACTTTCTCTATACCAAATGGGCCGTTCTCAGATTCCCATCTTTCAACAAATGCTTTTGCGTTGTAAGGGTCAAATCCAAAACATCTAACATCGTAATCTCTTTCAATTATATGGGCATCAAGGTCTTCATAAACTTCGGTCATATCTAGAACAGTTCCTTCCAATACTATAAGACTTCCTTCTTGTAAGAATTCATCATACTTTAACCTCATAGCTCCTGGTAATTTATGAAGGGTTTTAGATGTGATATAGTTTCTAGTCTTAATTCCAAAAGCACCATCTCTTAAAGGAAACATAAACGTAAATGCACAGAAGTCATCACCTTGCGATAAGTCGGCTCCCAATGCGCACGGCATTTGCCAGAAATCTCTTTTCCTATGTGGAAGAGTTTCATCATAAGTGAAGAAATATGTATAACCTTCCATTGGAATACCAAAACGTTTTGCTAAAATATCATTTCTTGTAGCCGGAGCTTTTTCAGCTCTTTCAACATCTAACTGATAAGTCTCATATGTGACGGTTTTTCCTAAATTTGGATTTGCTTTTAACCAAGTTCTAGGATTATTAACTTCTTCTATATCATCAAGTCGATAATACCAAATCGAAACATGGGGGTTAACGTATTCGCCTTTAAGAATTTCCATTAATTCCATTTTGATTGTATCACCACTACCATTTCTTACTGTCCCTTCTGAACTTGTTGCTACTATCAAATAATCATCTAATTTAGAGGCACCTTGTTCAACTGCACCTATGACATCTTCTCTTATATCGCCAGAAAGCCATTCGTCTATTGTCGCCACTTTACATCTCAAACCTTGAAGTTTATTAACACTCATCGGTCTTATCTCTAATAGTGAACCTGTTAAGAAATTTTCTATACCTTTTTTAGTGGACGCTAATTTCATTCTATTAGCTTTAGAGCCAGTTGTATTTTGTATAGAACCTTCAGTTAAAAACTGAAATAAAGGACCTCTAGATCTTGTTATGGAAGTTCTTATGGGTGATAGTATTTCTTCAGCTTGTTTCATAGTAGGAGCTGTTGTTATTTGATGAGTAGTTGTAGTGTCTACGTTTAGAAAATAATTCTGTATGCATGAGCTATACATAGATTTAGCAGCACCTCTGGCTACGATTAGATATTGTTTGTTAACTAATCTTTTCTTAACAGTCTTAGTCACATATCTACCATCATGTCCATCAGGTGAAGGTTCATATACGCTTCTTTCTACAAAGTAATACCAACCGAATATCTGTTCGGCCCAAAGTTTAAACGAGTCTAGTAAATGTAAATCCGCTCCATCGGTTAATGTAAGTTCTTTTTCACAATAATTTACGAAACCGTTTATAGCTTGATCATCATAGTAGATTCCAGGATTAGCTATCAGCTCATCTATACGGTTCATTTCCATGGAAATCTCTTTACATACTGGAATCTCTCCTCTTATAACGGCATCTCTAAACTTACCATAATAGATAGGAGTGGCTGTGTTTGATAATGCCATTTTGAGTTCTCCTTTCTGCTATCCTTTTAATTTTTGTATGGCCAAGGCTATAGATAATGCTGAACTTGTAATACTTATAGCAGTTCCGACATTATTTAATACAGAATTAACATTTGAACGCCCGGCATTGATTTGCTCAGCTGACATTTTCACATACTGTTGTTCCATATTTAGTCGGTTAACCCTCTCTCTTAGCTCCTGGTCAGACATAATTTTAGCTTCAGACAATTTTTGTTTTTGCGCTTTCTTTTGTCCTTTTTTGGATGTAGCATTGTTAATATTTCTTGTTTCATTAACTATTGTACCAGCGGCATCTACTTTCCTTTTTGTTTTATTTAAATCGATTTTCCCTGTAGGATGCCCTAATTGAGCAGGAGTTCTTCTAATTCCCCATTTCATGCCCTTTATACCATGATGATAAAGTTCATTATTGTAATTCCACATTTAACTCACCTCCTAACGTTGAATTGATGACAAATCTTTTTTCTTTTTCTTTATTTCTTTAGTCATAGTATAATCAGCATAGTATTTTAAATCGTCTTTTGTTAACTTAACAGAACCAGTTTGATTAATCTTATCCATATTCAGTATTATCAATGGATCTTGAGCAGTACCCTTTCTGTCATTGATATCACTTAAGGCATCAAAACCTTGCTTTACTAAATTAGCATAAAAATTATTACTGGATGTTTCTGCTTTCTTAGATAATACAGCATTAGATACAAATTCCTCAGCTAATTTTCTAGCTTTTTTACTTTCAGGATCATTAAGTTTAGAAATTTTCTTCTTGTATGATTTCGATGTTTTCTCCATAAATATAACATTATCATTATAGGCTTTCGCCATATCCTTGGCCACTTGTTCAGGATTTTCTTTTGCTATTTTCATAAATGTATTAACTACATCTTTGTCACTAGCCACTGATATGTCTTTTTTAACCATAAACGTATTCTTATATCCTCTTCCGTCATACATAAAATTACCCATCATGTCAGCATACATGTTTTTATCATAGTCGGTATAAGCTGTATATAAACGATTTTTCTTACCGCTTTGATATTGTCCTCTAGTTATTGTTTGAAATTCAGTACCTGACTTTATAGTTCTACGCTTAGAATTTATTTCATCTTTTTGCTTTCTAACACTTTTCTTTTTATTAGAAAGATTGCCATCATGTTCACTGTCGCCGTATTTTTTCTTACCTGCAGGAGTTAAATGTCCAGCTTTATCTTCATATCTTCTAATTCCCCATTTCATACCTTTGACTCCGAAATGCTTAAGCTCATCGTTCATACTCTCACCTCCTTTCGAATTATTCTTCATCAGAAGGTGGTGTATCTTCTATTTTAGGATCTCCTTCTAAAAATATACGCCATTCTATTTCAGATAGTGTTCTATTAATACTTTCGATTAAAGCGCTGCTAGTTGGTGGATCGAAAAGTAATCTTACTTTTAGATAAATATAAGTTTTAACCATGTTAAGATTATTCTCATTTGCATAGTCTTGCCAACTCGAGTTTTCATCCACTATCGTAAAGCCGTTTTTTGGTCCAACACCTAATTGATTCAGTATAGCAAAAGCAGTGTTTATGTGAATTATTATATCATCATCAAAGTTTGTATACTCAGGCATTATACCTAATAGTTTCTTTATCGAAAGCAATATACTTTCCATCATTTACATTACCTCCTCCATGGGCAAGTATCGTTTTTAGACCTTTCTATAAATTCTCCAAACAGTATATCTTCATCGCCATAGTGTATTGCATCATGAGTTCTTTTAGTAGTGCAAATCATGTAGTCTGGATTCAACAAAAACTCTGTTTGATTAATTACATCATACTTTGTCAATGGATTCATATGATGAATGATGATTCTATTATCAATCTCTCTATCCTCTATTCCTAAATCACAAGCATTGTCTCGTAGAATTACATAATCTCTTATTCTTTTCCACTCTGCGGACCTATAAAACTTCTGATTCAAATATCGGTCAAAGCCAAATGTCTCTTCTCCAACTTTACCGCCTAATTTTAGATAGCGATATCGCTCTTTAAATGTTTTAAGCTTAATTAATTCTTGATAAGTTCTAATAGTCATCATCTTCGTCACCATCCATACTAGTCATTTGCCCACTATAGTTTTGCATTGCTTTAAGAGCATTAGAATATAGCTCTTCGATTCTCTTAGCTGATTGTAAGTTCTCAGTTTTAGCAACTATAAGTTCTTTCTGCTTCTCAAGTATCTCCCTTTCTATCTTTTCTTTAGTTGTAGCTAGTTTTAGATAGTGAGTTATCACTTGAGAAGATGCAGTCCCCTCTATAAGCTGCTTCTCAGCTAAGTCTACAGCTAAAGCTATCATCTGATTCTCTCTTGCTTCTGGAGTTGTTGCAGGTCTAATTTTTTTCTCAGTGCTTTCTTTATTAGTTCTACTTCGTTTTGCCATTGTTTCGCCTCCTTTTCCACAAGATTAAATATAGTTTGTATGTAATATTTTAGCAGACTTACAGACTTTTTAGCGCCGAAAGGAGAGGAAAAAACGCTAGCATTAGTTAATGCACCTGTAAGCCCCCTAAAATATCACATACAAACTTAAAGTGTTTTTCAAAAATATACCCGCGGAGAATTTTTT
>ERZ1034878.54-NODE-54-length-59324-cov-13.683781_pt1 | contig 59324 bp, 62 predicted proteins | sample MGYA00520593_ERZ1034878 | MGnify/ENA primary metagenome ERZ1034878 (study PRJEB33766, sample SAMN09781724) | gut metagenome | biome: gut microbiome | host: Homo sapiens | place: Madagascar | study: EMG produced TPA metagenomics assembly of the PRJNA485056 data set...
AAACTACAAAGCAATAGTTCAGTGTAAACATCATCATAATCCATTATCCCCTGAACCTGTAAGAGCATTATGGGGTATTAAAGATGATTGGAGTGCTGACGAGGTTATTATGGTGGCTTCATCTGGCTTAACTTCTGCCAGTGCTGAATTTGTAAGGAATAAACCTAATTACAAAGTATTAAACCTTGATGACATTATAAGAATGGGTCAACAAGGTTTAAACCAAACTCAACCTATAACAAAAGAAACAACCCAACACAAACCTAAGCAAAAAACAATTACAGGAAGAAAACTGGATATTTGACTAAATCCGAGTCGGCTATAACTCAAAATTTTGTAAGGTTTCCTCTACATTGTCTTGAGAGATACCAATGTATCGTAATGTTATTGATGGGCTTGAATGGTTTAGTAGATATTGTAGAATTGCAACATCATGAAAATTTTGGTAATGATGATATCCAAAAGTTTTTCTTAATGTATGAGTTCCAATGTTGTCAGTAATTCCACACTTACGACAAGCCCTATTTATAATCAAATATGCCATAACTCTTGTTATAGGCTTATTCTCTCCATTCCTACTTTTGAACAGATAATCAGATAAAGGTTTGTTTCTAATGTAATCGTCTAACATTACTTGTAAACTGCCAAAGATAGGGAATCGCTTAACCTTACCTGTTTTTTGTTCTTTGACTTCTACATGGGTTTTATTTTTTACATCTGCAATTCTCAATTTTAATAAATCCGATATTCGCAACCCAGTATTTATGCCCATGCAAAATAATAATAGGTCTCGAGTTCCACTTTCCTTTAATATGGATTTGATTTCTTCAATTTTTTGCTTATTTCTTATTGGTTGAACAAGTTGCATATTTACCTCATAATTTCGAGTTTTGTTAAATTTGATTTACTTCCAAAAATTGATATGTTAAATTCGACTGTTATCTGTAATTGAATTTTGGGTTAATGTTATTGTTATACCTGCATTATGGTTGTTTTGTTTGAGTTTAACAAAATGCTTATTGTGTTAAACTCAGCATAGAGGGTATTCCCTCTATGCGATAGTAAATTTTCTGTAATTACTTTGCTTAATAAAGGCATTGTATAATTCAAGATATTTTTTCTTAAATGCAGATGTGTTGAAATTGTTTCTAACAATATTTTGAAAACGAACAGTAAAAGCACCTACTTGTAATTCTTCAATCCCTGCATCATCTAAAACTTTTTTCACAAGATTTTCTTTTTCTTCTTTCAATTCTTTTAATTCTTGTAATTTTGCTTCAAGAGCTTTGATTGTTTTGATTTCATCTTCCAAGTTTGTGTTTGTGTAAATTACGTTTGTCATTTTGACCTCCATTGTTTAATACCTTACGTTATCATGATGTATCGTAATTACTTGAATGTCAAGCAATTAGAATAATTTACGACACAAAAGTTTACGATAACGTGAATTGTAAAAATATAGTGTTATAATGATTTTGTGAGGTAATTATGAGTAACCCAGAAACACCAAAATATATAGCAACAGAAGAACGAAAAGAGCAGGCTAGAAGGCTTGTGAAAGAGTTTTTGCAGGAGCAAAATACATCTGTTTACCGTTTAGCAAGAATGCTTAATGAAGCCTATGGTCGTTCAGCATCTGATTCTAATTTATTAAATAAACTTTCAAGGTCGTCCTTCAAAGTAACAGAGTTAATGGATATTGCAGAACTGTTTGGATATGAAGTAAAATTTGTAAAAAAGGCGATAGAAGGTCATGAAAAGATTTGTAAAAATTAGTTTTTAAAAACATACGTTGAGTTTGACTTTTTTGACAGTTTTTACACCATAATGATTATGATGTTCTAATTTATCCATTTTACAACGGTTTCCCCTTGAAAACCTTTTACCCATACATACCAAGCATAAGCGATAGCACTTTGATTGTAAGTTTCAAAATCACCATTTTTTGCACAGTTTATACGAGAACTTGAGATGTATATCGTTTTGGGTGGATATTTAGTAAAAAGTTGTTTGCGTTTTTGAGTTTCAAGAAATAAGACTTTTAAGAACATACAAACTTTTCTACCTGTATCAACTCTATGTAATGCTTGTTCCACAAATTCTTGAGCGAATTTATACGGTGGATTAGTTACGATATCGCCATTGTGGTATGGTTTGGTATCGGATAGAAAATCCTCAACATTTCCATAGCCCCGATTTATTAAATCTGTTGCTTTCCCCAGTATTCCTGCGTTGTTAAAAACTTTTGCTAAATGACCTTCTCCACAGGCACATTCCCAGATATTATTCAAATCTGGTTCAACCTCTAATAGTATCTCTCCTGCTTTAGGTTCAGTTGCGTAATAATCTTCTGGTTGTCTTTCATATTTTGAATGGTTACTTGCTCCTAGTGAGATATAGATATTTTCTTTCATGGTTTATCCTCTTTTGTTTACCAAGAAAGAATTTATGCAAATAAGTTTTGTTAAAGTCTTACTACTACATAAGATTTTTTTGCGTGTAATCTGCGTGTAATCAGGAGTAGAATATATAAAATTCCATAAGGAAATATTAACGAATTAATATTCCTAAACCAGTTGTGTTAATTGTGTTTGAGAACGTTAATATGTGTTGTCATTACTAAAAATAATCTCGCTTGGGACGAGGGGGTCGCACGTTCAAATCGTGTCATCCCGACCATTTAAAAAAGAACTCACTAAGGTGGGTTCTTTTTTTTATGAATTCTCTATATAGTTTATAGCTTTCTGTTTTTGAAACTATGAAGTATAAATATTCACTTTTTGTATTATAATTGCTGTGTAGTTTAAAATAAGAGGTTTTATGCTTACAACGAAGTATGATTTTGTTTTTTCAATTGGTGAGGCGTGTCCGTGTACGCAAGTTTTGAGGCAATTAGGACTTCAAGACGCATCATATCCTTTTGATTGGCTATTTGGAAGCACCTTTATCGGAAGATGTAAAATATTAACAGAAGAATTTAAAGATTTTATCAGAAAAGAAGATCTTGAATATTCCCACGAGGAAAGAAGTCTAAAATGTAATGCATACTATAACAAATTAAATGACATTGTTTTTAACCATGATTTTTTAAAAAGTTTGGACTTTGAAGAAGCTTATCCTTTGGTAAAAGAAAAGTATGATAGAAGAATAAGGCGTCTGCTAGAAAAAATTAAAAATGCCAATTCTGTGTTGGTTGTTTATTTGGAAATCCCAACTTCAAACCATATAGAAATTTCTAATCAAGAAATATTGCAAGGGTATTCTATTTTAAAAAAGAAATTTGGGGATAAAATAAATCTTTTATATATTAAAAATTCTAGATGTGAAACCAAAATTGAAGAATTCGAAAATGGTAAAATTACTAGAGTAACTTGCGATTATAAGAAATATGGTTCAGGTAATGATTATGAAGTAAGAAAATCAAAAATTGTTTCAATTTTTTATAAATTGGGCTTTGATAGAAGATTTTATGTTTATAAGAACAAGTTTTTGTGTTTTGTGATTAAAAGGCTTGTCCCATTTGAAGGTCTTAAAGAGAAATGGTTGAAATCTTTGCATCTTTAAAGTATTAGCACTATAAACTTTTCCATAAGTTTACAATTTGTTGACTTGACTCTGATTTTATAATAAAGTTTTATAAGATGCCATTCTGAGGCTGAATTAGAGGTTCTTCGAGCTTCTCAAAATGGCTAATAGCCGAAGAATCAATATTTGAAGAGGATTAGGGAAATTGGATTTTACAACTTTAACTATTGAAGTATTAAAAGCACTAGCTTCTATCGTAGGAAACTATGGTGTTGCGATTATATTATTGACTGTTGTTATTAGACTTGCAATGTGGCCGTTGAATGTGTCACAACAACGTTCTATGAAGATGATGCAGTCATTACAGCCAAAAATCAAGGCTATTCAGGACAGATACAAAAACGATCCGCAGAAAATGCAACAAAAACTTATGGAATTCTACAAAGACCACAAGTTTAACCCGATGGGTGGGTGTTTGCCGTTGCTTATTCAATTGCCGATTTTTATTTTGTTGTATTCTGCGTTGATGAGCCCTCAATTTATTCAAATTGCAGGTGATACATCGTTCGGATTTTTAAGCAGACTTGATACGACTCTTCGTGCAACTGCAGGACGTTCTTATGACGGAACTTTTGGCGTTTCGCAAGGTGATACGTTTACAATTGGTAAAACTGCAAAAGTTTACCTTCCGACAGAAACTCTTGATAACGTAAAGGTTAAAAATCCTGCAAAAGCGATTGAAATTCAAGGAGAATTCACTCCTGGTGAAACAGTTGATTTTAAAATTGATTTGGATCACTTAGATTTGAAATTTGCTCAACTTAATGATATTGAAAAAGCTGAAATTGCTGTAACTGATATGTCTAACAAGGAAATTGAAAATATAACTTTCACCAAAGAAGGCAATATTTTGGCAGCGTCTGTTCCAACAACAAAATCAGCTAGAGCTTTCCATTGGGACGTATTTGCTTTAATTGCGTTGTTTGCGGTAACTATGTTTGCGTCACAAAAAATTATGATGGCAACTCAAAAGTCTAAAGATGGAGCAACAGATCCGACTCAGGAAGCTATTCAAAAATCAATGGGAACATTTATGCCGATTATGATTATTGGTACATTTGTGATAATCCCTATTCCTGCCGGAGTTTTGCTGTACTTGGTAACAAGTAACATTATCCAAATTTTGCAAACAGTTATTGTTAACAAACAAATTGATGCAGAACAGGCTAAAACTCAGGTTTTGGCGAGTGATTCTGATGTTGCAGGTGCAAAACAGATTAAATCAAAAGAATAAACGTCATTCTGAGCCGTAAATTATTGAGATACTTCGCTACACTCAGTATGACAGGTATATTTGCGAAGAATCTCAACAGGCTTTGAATGTTATTATCAGAATATGATTACGACTTGCCGGAAGAACTAATAGCTCAAATGCCGGCTGATAAAAGAGAAAATTCAAAAATGATGGTTCTAAACCGAAAGGATAGAACCATTTCTCATAAGCATTTTTATGACATTGTGGACTTGATAGAACCAAATACTTTATTGGTTATGAATAATACGAAAGTCCTTCCGGCAAGGCTTATCGGGCATAAAGACACAGGTGCAAAAATAGAGGTGTTTTTGCTTAAATCTGTTGAAAATTCTGAAAACGGCTGCCTTTGGGACGTTTTAATTAAGCCTTCAAAACGTGTAAAACCTGACACTGTTATAAAAATCAGTGATGAACTTTCTGTGAAAGCTCTGAAACGTTTGGAAGAAAATGGCGAGTGGCTCGTTGAACTTATTTATGAAGGTGAAAATGTTTTGGACGTGCTGCATAGAAACGGACAAATTCCGCTTCCGCCATATATTGAACGAAAAATCCCGAATGAGGATTTGAAAAAATTGGATTTTGAACGTTATCAGACGGTTTATGCAAAAGATGAAGGTTCTGTCGCTGCGCCGACCGCGGGGTTACATTTTACAAAAGAAATCCTTGAAAAGCTTCAGGATAAGGGCGTTGAACTTGCTTATGTGACGTTGAATGTTGGTTTAGGAACGTTTAGACCAGTTCAGTGTGAAAACGTGTTGGAGCACAAAATGCACTCTGAAACATTTGAAATATCTGAAAAGGCTTCTGAGCAGATAAATCGTGCAAAGCGAGAAGGCCGAAAAATTGTTGCCGTTGGAACAACGACAGTCAGGACGCTTGAAACCGCATATCAAAAATTCGGGTGTATAAAGCCGTGTCATGACCATTCTGAATTATTTATTTATCCGCCGTTTGAGTTTAAAGTAATAGACAATTTGATTACAAATTTCCATTTGCCGAAATCGACATTGTTAATGCTTGTGAGCGCGTTGGCTGGAAAAGATTTTATCTTTGAGGCATACCAAGAAGCGATTGAGAATAATTACAGATTTTTCTCTTACGGTGATTGTATGTATATTTGTTAGAATACATAATTGTCCTGCGCGGACGGCAAGACTTTTCTGGGAACACGGAGTCACGTTTAACGCGAGTGTGGCTATGCGCATGCATTGAAGATTATGAAATCGTCATTGCGAACGAATAGCGTGGCAATACAGCCTATTTATTAACTCTGTATTTTCAGAATTAATTGACACATAAAAGAATGACGACTAATTACTCAATTTCGTCAATTCTTCTCTGGTGTCTTCCGCCTTCAAATTCGGTATGAAGCCAAACATCAACTATATCTAGCGCAAGGCATTCTCCGATTGCACGTTCGCCAAGGCATAAAATATTTGAATTGTTATGTGCTCTTGTCGCTCTTGCAGAGAAAGTGTCTGAACATAGGGCCGCTCTGATGCCTTTAACTTTGTTTGCGGCAATAGACATTCCAATTCCTGTTCCGCAGATTAAGATTCCTTTGTCGGCTTCGCCTGAAACAACTTTATTTGCAACTTTTTTAGCAATAATCGGATAATCACAAGAGTCTTTTGTGAAAGTTCCGACATCTTCATAGTCAAAATTGTGTTCTTTCAAATAATCAATAATCTTTGCTTTATATTCAAAACCGCCATGATCTGAACCTACTGCTACTTTTACCATTTGTTCCTCCTATAACATTTGAGTTAATTATAACCATTAAATTGCTCGTTGTAAATATACAAAAAGTCGGGACTTAATCCCGACTTTTTAAAACTAATGTGCACCTTTGCCAACACCTTTACAGTTTTCATCAAATGTTCTTTGATGCAATTCATATTTTTGTGTTCTTGAATTATATTCAACGATATATACTTGTTGGTTGCTTGGTCCACCTTTTGGATTTGTATCTTCTACGTACAAGTAGCCATTAGATTGATCACTTATAACTTTATATTTATGATTTCCTATTGTAACAGTGCCTGTGTTTGCATCATAATTTTTAGCTGTTGCTGTTGTAAAATCTCCGATTTCTCGACCTTGAGGATCCTTGCCATCATCGTAAACGCCTTTAATGTTGTTGAACAATTTCGTCAAATCGGCTTCTTTGGCTTTTACAGGACTATTATCAGAACCCTTATAGTTATTTAAAAATTCATCAGTAGTTTCTTCCGGTGTTGCAGTTGCTTGAGTTGTTTGTTGTGCTGGTGCTTGAGTTGCAGGTTGTTGTGTCGCTTTATTTTTTAGCTCCATAAGTTTTTCGTTTAATTCTTTTAATGACGGTGCCTTAATTATACCATTGCCTGTGTTGCAACAATAGTCGTTATCAATTTTTGAGAATGTGTATTTTTCATTTTTATATAACTCTTTAAGTCCAGCAAATTCATCTGTTTTAGTTTCACTGGTATCTCCTGCACCTTCAGATTTACCTTTGCCAAGTGCACCTAAGATACCTCCTAGAAAACTGCCGCTAATGCCAAGTCCCATCATCCATTTTTCAAATTTTGACATACCACTGTCACTGTTTCCACAGCAATCATCAAAGTATGCTGCATTATAACTTCCGCCCATACAGCCGAAGTTGTTGTTAATGAAAATGTTTGATGAAACATTTCGAGGTACTCCCATTTGTCGGAATTGTCCAGCTTTGAGGCCCATTGTAATAGGACGCCTGCCGCCCATTGGATTATTACCTGTGATATCGTAAACCATGATAGTTACCTCTTATTTTATACTCTTATATATATAAAGTATATAAGTTTTTGTATATTGCGTCATGTTTTGCATGTTGTTACAAAAGTTAATAATAGGGTTCGGCAGTATGCTCAAATAGACTCCGGATCGTAGTCCGGAGGTGCTACGCACGTAGCCCTCTGTAACAATATTCATTCATACTTCAGGCATTGGTAGTTATTGTCATTCTGAAAAGACAGAAAATCAAGCGAACAGCGTAGATTTTCGTCTTATTCAGAATCTAATATTATTTATTATATTGTTCCCGCTGTTCGCGCAGGACATCTTGCATTGCCTATGAATTTGTGCTACCATCAGGTTGGTTAATGTATTATTTACACTTTTAGTAAAAGGAGATTGTATATGGCAACAAAGGAATTTTTTACGAATTCTGAGGAATTGAAAAAGCTTATGTCTGCTGCAAGAGCAACAATTACAGCACCGTTTTTCGGTAACAATGTTGAAGAGATTAAATCTGTATCAGAAGCTTACAAACTGGCAAAAAGCAGCCCGGGAACTATTGAACTTACAGGCATGCCTGTTTATAAACCTGAAAAAATAGGACTTCCGCAAGGTGCCAACCAACTGTTATTTAACGACGGTACGGTTGTTGGACGTTGTGCTGCTGCAAGAAAAATTGTGGGTGAACCAAATTGCGATTTGAAAACATTGCTTCCTGTAATCAGAGAAGCTGTTTATAATACCCGTGACAGACTTTTGTACAAGACAGAAGCTGTTGTCGGCTTAGACAAAGACTTTATGATCAAAGCTCATTTGCTTATTCCGGAAGGCTTTGAAAATATCATGTATAGCTGGCTTTTGAATTTTCAGTACATAAACGAAATTTATGCAAATATGTATTCAGAATCTCGTGAATTGCCTGAAGGCGATATTTTCGTATTTTCTGATCCGGATTGGACACACCCTGACTTCCCATACGGATTGACATTCTTTGATCCTGAACACAACTGTGCGGCAATCTTGGGTATGAGATATTTCGGAGAACACAAAAAAGGAACATTGACTTTGGCATGGGGCTGTGCTGCTCGTAACGGTTATGCATCTTGCCATGGCGGTATGAAACGTTATAACTTGGATAACGGTTCTTTCCAAGTTGCTGTGTTCGGACTTTCAGGCTCTGGAAAATCTACTATTACTCACGCAAAACACAACAATAAATATAATATTACAGTATTGCACGACGATGCGTTTATTATTAATGTTCATGACAAATACACAATTGCTTTGGAACCGGCATATTTTGACAAAACAGCGGATTATCCTATCGGTTGTGAAGATAATAAATTTATTCTTACTCAGCAAAATGCCGGAGCAATCGCACTTGCTGACGGCAAAGTTGTTTCTGTAACCGAAGATATTAGAAACGGCAACGGACGTGCTGTTAAATCAAAATTGTGGTCGCCAAACAGAGTTGACAGAATTAATGAACCAATTAATGCTATTTTCTGGCTTATGAAAGATCCTACAATCCCGCCTGTATTGAAACTTTCAGGTGCATCTTTAGGTTCTGCAATGGGTGCAACTCTTGCGACAAAACGTTCTTCTGCCGAAAGATTAGCAAAAGGCGTTGATCCGAATGCTCTTGTTGTTGAACCTTACGCAAACCCATTCAGAGTCTATCCGTTGGAAATTGATTATTCAAGATTTAAACAATTAATTCTTGACGGTGTTGATTGCTATATCTTGAATACAGGTGAATTTATGGGTACAAAGGTTAAACCTGCTCATACATTGGGTATTATTGAGGCAATTGTTGAAAAACGAGCTAATTTCCACAAATGGGAAAACTTCTCAGATATCGAAATTATGGACGTTGAAGGCTTTGATGCTTCTTTTGCAAATGCAGAGTACAAAGAACAGTTTATTGCTCGTATGAACGACAGAATTGCTTTTGTAAAATCAAGAGAAACAGAAAAAGGCGGTTTAGACAAACTTCCGCAAGATGCCCTAGAAGCATTGGAAGCTGTAATTAAAGAAGCTCACTAACAATTAGTTTTTTGAAAAAACGGCAGATTTTATTTTAGATCTGTCGTTTTTTTATGCTAATATTAAAGAAAAGGGGTTTTGCATGAAAAATAAAAAAGCGATGTCGACAATTGGTTATGCTATAGTTTGTGTTATAATTCTCGGGATTATTATGATAATCAGTGCTCCTATGATAATTGACAGCAACAAAAACAAAAACAATCCGAATAATCCGTCAGACCAAGAAGAAAGTAGTGACTACGAACCTTATTCATCAGATAATAGCGATATTAATGTTGTCGAAGAAATGCAAAACATTGAAAGTCGTTTGAATTCTAGAATTAGTGATATTGAGGCTCGTCAAAATAATCAGCCACAGCAGAATTATTCAAATTCTAGTGCGCCTGTGACAAATAAGTATGTTTGTTCAATGGAAGGAACTTTGGATAGAGATAACAATGTAATTCCGTTGAATTCTCAACAACCATCTGCGAATTTGCAAAACCAGAAAATTGTGTTTGTGTGCGAGTATAGGAATTAGAGGCGTAGCTATTTTGATTTTATATAACAAACCGTCCGAGATCAACAGATATCGGACGGTTTTAGTTATTTATTTAATAAATAATTATTCAACTTCGATTGCTGAAACAGGGCAAGCTTCTGCAGCTTCTTTAACGCAATCCATGTTGTCTGCAACAGCTGCTTCATCAACTTGAGCAACGCCATCTACTGAAAATACTGCGTCACAGATTGATTCACAAGCGCCGCAACCGATACATGCATCATTTACTTTTACTGCCATTTCTACATTCTCCTTATATTTTTATACAATCGTGAATTTCTCCACAAGCTCGATTATAATATAAACAATTTTAAATTTCAATTGATTAAATGAAAAATTTTACGTTTTATACTATTAGTTGAATGCTAAATACCAAAAATCATGTCGCCATAAAACGGTTCTGAATTGTCTTTCTTTTTTTGTATTTCAGGCAAAGTTCGTTCAAATCTGAGAGCTCCACCGTTGTTGTCTTCAAATTTTTTATCAATCGGTCGGATTGCTTTTGGAAAAAATCTTAGCATAATATTTTGTGAAGCAGATGGTGCAATAACAGTCTTGGAGTAAAGTTTGATTTTTTCAAGTTCATCATAAGCTTGCGCGTAATTGTTTGCCATAAAGTAATTGTCGTTGGTTCCAAGTTTTGTAGAAAAATTGTTGCTCCACATAACTAAATCGTTCACGTTGTCGAGTAGTACGACCGAGGTTTCCAGTCTATATGGATAAGATATTTCAAACGCGGTTGAAACATTTAATACTTCCCAGATGTTTCTTTTTAGCGAATTTTTGTTTGTAACCACTGAGCTTGAAACCACTAAAACAGATTTGCAGCCAAATGCGTTGCTGATTTTTTTTAAATTTGCATAGTCCAATTTGTTTGTGTCTTTGTATTTTTTCAGAACTGTATTTACGTTTTGTTTTAGTTCGGAATTTTGGTTGAGTTTTGTGCGAACGGCATACAAATCAGGCGATTTAATCTTGCCATTAGTAGCATTAAAATTGTCGATTATGTCGTCTGAAACGATTTCGGAAACTTCTTCAAATCCGTAGTAATTTTCTTTTGGATTTAAAATATCTGCAGGCAAAACGAGCACGTCAAACGTAATTGCTTGCGCAAATGATGTTAGCAAAGTTAGTATTAATCCGAGTTTGACTAAGAATTTCATAATTGTATTATACCACAATATCATTTAATTATAGGATAACAAAATTAAAAAAATATTGTAGTATTCTGGTATGAAATACGAAGAAATGATAAAATTGGCTGCGAATGCCTCAGAAAATGCTTATGTTCCTTATTCAAACTTTCCTGTCGGAGCTTGCGTATTAGGCGAAAGCGGAAATGTTTACACAGGTTGTAATTTTGAAAATTCAAGTTACGGAATGACTATTTGCGGAGAACGTAACGCAATAGGTACTGCAATTGCAGCAGGAGAAAGAAAAATTCGTGCAGTCGCAATTTATTCTCCAAAACGCAAGTATTGCGTGCCTTGTGGTGCTTGCAGACAAGTTATGAGTGAATTTGTTTCAAAAGACGGTTTGGATATCATCTTGGAAACAGATGATGGAATTGCGGTAAAATCTTTGCAAGAAATGCTTCCTGACAGTTTTGAATTGTAATTATGTATCTTTTTGAGCTTATAACAAAATATATAAAGGGTAAAAAATATCGAAAATCGTTGGATTTTGACCCGTTTGCCCAAGATGAGGAAAATGACGAGTTTAATTCTGATGAGTGTGACCACGTATTTCTTCCGATAGATAGTTCGGGAGAGGTTTTGGCGTGCTCAAAATGTGGTCTTGTCGTAAGACGTGATGAGTTGAAAGATGTAAATATATTTAAGAGATAAGTAGGATTTTGTGCGAAAGCCTCTATGAACAATAGAGGCTTTGACATCTTTTTCTCCATATTTAATAGTTCATTACCCAGCCTTCGTCGATTACTCTGCTTGAACAAGCAGTTCCTTCTTCTGTTGTTGTATTATTACATTCAGCCTCTCTTTTAGTTTTAAAATCTTCTATGACTGAAGTAATATCTTTATTATTATATTTTGCATAAGCTTCTGCTTTTGCTTTGCTATAATATCCAACAACTCTTCCATCTCTAAGGATTTGTAAATAAAACGTATCTCTTCCCCAAGTATTAGGGGCTTTCCCACCATTTACATCTAACGCGGTAATTGTACCTGCGTCATAACTAACACCTTCTGAACCAACAAGCATATCAGCTCTCATACCATTTGCAAGAGTTACAGCAATATTTTTCCACCCACGACATTTGCTTTTATCGTTTAAATAATACCATTTATTTGTTTTGCCAACTAATTTTCGACAAGTATCCGTATTGGTCATAATGTTTGAGGAATCACCAAGAGCTTGCATATCCGGAACAGATTCAAATTTTATACCCTTAAAATACTTACTCAATTCAGGTTGACATTTATTTCGCCATTCTGGACTACTATAAGGGATATTAGTACCATCACAATTCTTCCACAATGTGGTATCTGCTAAATCATCAACTCCGTCATCTGCCATTGCAGCTTTAAAGCCTTGTTCCAAAATAGAAACACCTACTTTTAAACCTTCAATATATGTTTTCTTTTGATAATTCTGAATAAGACTTGGTAGTGTAATTGCTGCAACAACACCGATTATACCTAGTGTAATCAACACTTCTGCCAAAGTAAATCCAAAGAGTTGTTTGTTGTTACAGTGGGCTACGTGCGTAGCACCTTCTGCCAAAGTAAATCCGAAATATTTTTTCATGTGTAATCCTCTCTATTCTTTACATCGTCTACCACCATTATAACAAACAAATTTATTATAGCAATTTAATGTTATAGTTAAATGTTGGTTTTAAGAAAAAATAAATTTTATTTCTTGCTCAACAGCATTTGCGATAGCACATTTTTTGCCGTTTGGAGCTGTGCGTCGTTGTTATTTTTGACGTCTTTTATACTCAAATCAACACTTATATCCGGTGTAATTCCTTTTTTGTTGATATCAGTGCCTTTTGGAGTCAAATATTTAGCAACGGTCAAATTTATACCTGTTTCGTTTGGCATTGGGATAATTTTTTGAACCATTCCTTTGCCATAAGTCTTTGTGCCAAGAAGTTTCGCTTTGTTATAATCTTTCAGAGCACCTGACAAAATTTCACTTGCGCTTGCCGAGTTCCCATCAACCAAGACAATTGTCGGTTTATGGATACTGAATTCGGTATTTTGAGCATTAATATCGTACTTGTAACCGTTTCTTCCTACTATGCTTACGATATTGCCCTTCGGAATAAACAAATTAGCTATAAATACGGCATTTGGTAAAAGCCCGCCTGTATTGCCTCTAAGGTCTAAGATTAAGCCTTTTGTGTTCTTTGTTTTTTCCAAAGCTTCCAAAAACTCGTTTGGAGTCGTGGAGCCAATAAAGCTTGTAATCTGAATGTATCCAATATTCTTGTCAATTACGGAACTTTTTACTGTTTTAATCTTAATTTCTTTGCGCATAACTCGTTTTGTCAACTTGTCATTGTTTCGCAAAATAGTTATGTTTACAAAGCTGTTTTCGGGGCCTCTGACAAGGTTTGCAACTTCTGACAGTGTAAGTCCGTTTACCTCTTTTCCGTCAATTGCAACAATTATATCTTTCGGTAGAAGGTTGGAAAATTGAGCCGGAGTACCGTCCATAACGCTCACAATATGTATTTTCCCTGCAACTGAGGCTATATTTACGCCAATGCCTGTGATTTTTGAGTTAATCGAATTGTTTTGTTCAAGATATTCTGATTTTGACATATATCTAGAATACGGATCGTCAAGGCTTGCAAGCATTGTGTCGATTGCAACTTTGGCGTCTTCATCAGTCTTGATTTGTCCATGATAATGCTCTTTCCAATGATTCCAAGACTGTTCGTTTAAATCCTCGTCATAATAGTTGTCGCGAATGATTTTCCAACTGTTATCGAATAATTTTTGAGGAGAAATTTTGTCGTGGTTCACCATCTCCGGTTGTTCTTCAATATTGGCGTCCTCTGTGCTTATGAAAACTCTATTAAGTACAAATAGCGTCGATATTAACAGTATGAAAATAATAATCTGACTTCTCTTCATACCAACATTTAACATCAATGAAATTTGATAATCAATATCCTTTTTAAGTAGGTTAAGGGGTTATGAATAAATTTTTACATGTTCTTAAAAGTTTGCGAAATCAATCTGTTTTCTACATAATTTGAAGTAGAATTAAAGATTTTTCTCCTCTATTTGTATGAATTTTTGTAAAATTAATTAAAGTTTCGGCATGACCTTACCGTAATTAATTATGAAGGCATGTATGTAAGGAAAAATTATGACTAAAGAAGAGAATAAAAACGGAGTTTCACTATTTTCGCAATCAAATTATTTGGTAGGCGAAGATCCTCTTGAAGAAATTTTTGCCCTTAATTTAGGAGATTTTATTGCTGAAAACCTTATATCAAAGGATTTGGCTCAAAAAATCGGTAAAAGTGAGCAGGATAAAAAGGGGCGTTTGGTAAATCAGCTAAAAGAGCTTATTTCAATTTATTCTTTGCAAAATACTCTCTGCGTTTTAAGTTTCAATAAATCTGAAGAACAGGCTATCTATACGTCAATTGCGCTGTCAATTGCGCAAATGCTAGAGCTTAAGGCATGCCATATTTATTTGGAAAAGAATAAAAAATTAGAACTTGTCGGAACAACCGGTGAGGTTGAAAAACATCTTTCGCTAGACGAAACGACGACAGTCGGAAAAGCTTTTATTAGTGGAGAAACGGTGGTTGAAAATTGTGTTGCAGTTCCGATGCATTGCAATATTAAGTCAATAGGTGTGATTGTTTTGGAAAACGATACGCCTATAAACAAGGAATATGTCGAGCTAGTGGAAAGTATTGCGATACTTTTTGCAACATCAATGACTTTGCAATCTACGATTGATGATGCTAATAAAGTTATTGATGACAATGTCTCTACAACAGGTGATTTGCAACATATTAGGGCAGAATTGACCGCACTAATTGGTGATTTGTGTGATTATCAACAAGATTTTGTTGAGCATCTTGCTTTTGCTGTTGATACAAAAGGGCAGTACAAAGTTTCACATTCAAAAAATACCGCAAAACTTGCTCGAAAAATTTGTAAACAATTGGGCTTAAACGAAAAAACAACAGATTTGATTTACTATGCAGGTTTGTTGCAAAATGTTGGCAAAATTGCGGTACCTGAAAAATTGTTTGCTATAAGTGGAAAGCTTTCTCCGGAAGAGTTAAAACAGATTAAGGAACATTCTGATTTGGGCGTTCACTTGTTGATGAATATCAATTTCTTGTCAGAGGTTGTGCCATATATTACTTACCAAAAAGAAAGATTTGACGGTTCGGGTGAGCCTGAAGGCTTGAAAGGTCAGTCAATCCCGTTTGGTTCAAGGATAATCGCGGTTGCTGATGCATATTGTGCAATGACCTCAGACAGACCATACAGAAAGGCTTTGCCACAAGAAAAAGCTTTTGAGATAATAAAATCTGAAGCTGGCTCAAAATGGGATCCTGTCGTTGTGCAGGCACTTGAAGAAGTAGTGTAGACAGCTTATAGCTTTTAGACTCCGGACTACGATCCGGAGTCTGGCTAAGTAGTGATTGCTGTTGATTTTTCAGGAGGCTAATTACAAAATTCCTTTAACATCTTCAACAATCAATTCAGTCGTCAAGTGATAGCGGTTATAAAGCTCTTCCATTGGAGTTCTGTCTGTGAATTCTTTTTTGCCGCCGAAATTTAATACTTTCATATTTGAATTTCCATAGTAACGAGCTACTTTTTCTCCAAATCCACCGTCTAAAATTCCGTCCTCAAGGGTAATTACTACCTTGTGCTCTTTTTTCAACTCGTCAAGAAGTTCTTCATCAACGCCTGTCATAAATACAGGGTTAATTAAAGTTGCATCAAAACCAAGTTTTTCTTTAAGTGCTTTTTTAACTTCTTTCCCTAGGTTGAAGAAATTGCCGAGCCCTAAAATTGCAACATTTTCGCCCTTTTCAATAAGTTTGAATTTATTCAATCTTGAATAGTCTGTTGTATCTTTAACGCCTGTCGATTCAAGCGGAGTCATAGGAACTCGAATTGCGATCGGGTGCTCAGTCTGATTTAGTGAATATTCAAGCATTGCAAGGTATTCTTCCTTGTTTGTTGGTGACATATAGACAAGGTTTGGAATATTTGACATCATAGAAATATCAAAACTTCCTAAGTGAGTTGCATCTGCGTTTGAAATTCCGCCCCAGTAAACAAGAATTGTTAGTGGCGAATTGTTCAAGCACAAATCTTGTGACAATTGGTCGTAAGTTCTTTGAACAAATGATGTCATAATCGCCAAAATCGGTTTTGCCCCCATTTTTGCAAGGGCAGAAGAGTAGGCAACGGCGTGTTCTTCTGCAATACCAACGTCTGTATATTGTTTGCCAAGTTCGTTTCTGAATTTTGAGTCAAATCCGAATACCCCTGGGGTTGCTGCGTTTACGGCGATTACAGTTTTATCCTCTTTCGCTTTTTTTAAGATAAAATCTTTAGTAATAGAGGTGTAATCTTCAACAATTTGAGCTGATTTTGCTTGTTCGTTTTTTGTATCTAATACCCCAGGAAGTACCCAGTGAAAAGCTTCTTTGTTTTCTTCTGCGACAGCCAAGCCATGACCTTTTACAGTCTTAATATGCATTACAATCGGGTGATTAATATCTTTTACGCGTTTGAAGGCTTCAATAAGTTTTTCGATGTTGTTGCCATCTTCAACATACATATAATCAAAGCCCATTGCCTTGAATAAGTTGCATTCTGCTTGTCCTTTCGTATCTCTAAGAAGTTTAAGGTTAGTGTAAATTCCACCTTGGTTTTCTGCGATAGACATATCATTGTCGTTTAGTACAAGGATAATATTTGAACCTAGTGCAGCTGCGTTATCAAACCCTTCCAAAGCTTCTCCGCCGCTTAATGAACCGTCGCCGACGATAGCAACAACATTACCAGTTTCTGCTTTTAAGTCACGAGCTTTTGCGACTCCGACAGCTAAACTTGCAGCAGTTGATGTGTGACCAACCTTAAATAAATCGTGTTCGCTTTCTTCCGGAGCGGTGTAACCTGTGTATTTCAAATAATTTTCAGGGTTTGTAAAACCTTCTTTTCTACCTGTCAAAATCTTGTGTGGATAGCATTGGTGAGAAACATCAAACACAAACTTGTCAACAGGGGAATTGAAAACATAGTGCATTGCAATAGTTGTTTCAACAATACCTAAGTTTGGCCCCATGTGACCGCCTGTTGTGTTTACTTTTTTTATAATAAGTTCTCGCATCTCGTCTGCAAGAAAATTCATTTCTTGAATTGACAATTTTTTCAAGTCATCAGGTGTATTAACTTTGTCTAAAATCATTTTTGAATTCTCCTTAAATTTCAATTATACATTTTTGCCCATAACATAGGCTTCATTCATATATCTTGTACGTTTCACTTCATCTTTTTGCCAAACGCCTGCAGCGTAAAGTAAACCTTTTTCCTGTGCACCATCAAGACAAGCTGTAAATCCGCGAAGTCCGTCAAATGTTCTTTCCAAAGCTTGTTCTCTCATATCGGCTGCGGTTGCGATAAAGTAAAAATCTTTGCCAATCATACTTGTATACCTTGAACAGCATCTGTCAATAAGAGTTTTAAGTTGACCGTTCATTGTATAAAAATACACAGGAGTTGCCATTACGATAACGTCTGCCTGAACCATTTTTTCTAAGATTTCAGGGACGTCATCTTTTTGTGAACAAGCTGTGTAACCATTGTCATTACACAAGCCACAGCCTGTACAGTAGTTTATTTTTTTATCTCTTAAAAATATTTTTTCGGCGTCATGTCCGGCTTCTTTTGCTCCTCTCAAAAACTCGTTGCATAACGTATCTGAATTGCCCTCTCTTCTCGGGCTTGCAGATAAAATCAAAACTTTTTTATTCATAATTATCTCCTTATACAATTATTATTTTACAGTTGAGAGTGCACTCTAAGTCAAGCCCTTAATTTATGAATTGTTAATAATTTTTAATATTTTTTAATAAATGATTAAGGCGCAAAAAAAATTTTGTACAAGTATTAAATAATTGTGTAGTGTAAAAATTTTAGGAGGTAAAATCGTGATAAATAATTGGATTACAAGTTATAAAACATCAGAAGGATTACTTAGCTGTGGATATAGAAAATTAAACGGCTTAACTCGTAAGGGAGAAGAAGTTTATAAACATATTCAACCGACAGGTGCAACTTACGTTTATACAAAAGGTGGAAAAGTAACAAGTGGACTTGAAAAGTATTCTCACCCAAAATGTGGAGAATTTGGTACTATAAAAGTTTCAAATAAAGGTAAAATTCTTAGAATATTTTCTGTTTTGGATAGAGGTAAACGAAAAGGGTTTGATACGATTTTAAGAAACGTGGTAGAAGGTACGTTTCGATCAACAACAACTTCTCCAAAATCAAAAGTAACAGTCCATTTTGATACAATATCATAGATAGTGGGGGTGTATCCCCCACTATTTTTTAATTTTATGCTATTATATTTTTGTGAAAAAGGTTTTATGTTTTGGTGACAGTAATACTTACGGCTTTGTGCCAGAAAAGTGTTCAAGGTATGACAAAAATACTCGTTGGACGGGTGTTTTGCGCTCTCTTTGCGGTTCTGATTTTTCAATAATTGAATGTGGCTGTAATAATAGAACCGCGTTTGTCGACAATCCTTCAGGTGTTGAGCAAACAGGCTACAAAATACTTCCGGAATATTTAAAAAAAGATTGTTTTGACATTGTTGTTTTGGCGATTGGAATAAATGATTTGCAACTGTTTTTTAGTCCGAGTTTGAGAGAGTTTGAACAAGGAATTGCAAAACTTATTAAAATTGTTAAAAGCTTGTCCCCAAATTCTGAAATAATCCTTGTCTGCCCGTCAAAACTTGATTTGACCGGAATTAAAAGAGGTGTTTTTAGCTTTCAATTTAATGAAGAGTCTGTTGAAAAATCTTTTCACCTTCCACAAATTTATAAAAATCTAGCAGAAAAATATGCATGTAAGTTTGTAGACTTAAACGAAATTGCCAAAGTTTCACCACTTGACGGACTTCATTTTTCAGCAGAAAGCCACAGAAAAATTGCTGAGTTTTTATATAAAACATTACTTAATTTTCTTCAATGATGAAATAAAATTGTTGTGTTCAACATCGCCGTCAACTTTTGTCAAGAAAATTTGGCAGTCCTTTTCATCTGCGTCAATTGGCGGAAGTTGTGAAATTTCTGCGGAATAGTAGTTGCTGTCGTTGCGGCTGCTCAATGGAATTCTGTTTGCCAAACTGTTTAGGGAAATGTTTCTCAAAAATCCTGCAAATCCTTTGTTGTGATTGCTAAATTTTGTGTAAATTCTAAGAGATGCATCACTTCTTTCAATGTCATATCGACCGATTATGAAAGAACTTAGCTGTGGAGCGGTTGATTTTATCATCATGCGCTCTACAACGTTATCTCTGATTTCAAGTGAACCTTTGATGTTGTTGAATTTGCCTTCCGGAATGTTTACAAGGTCTGAAAACGTTGATGGGCTAATCATTACGAGCGGATTTCTGAATAGTGCGGCGAATTTCAAAATATATTCAACCAACCCGATTTTTTGAATAGTTCCGTCTTTTACAATAAATTTTACAGAACCGTTTAGTTTCATTTTGTCATCGGTGTTAAGTTCAATCAGACCGCTTGCTTTTCCGGAAATTTCTCTTGGCAAAGTCAAAAGTGTTGTAGCGATAATGTCTGAATTTACGTCCAAAATTCCGAGTCTTAAATTATATTTGTGTTTTTTAAGATCACAATTTACTTTCGCTGATGAATGCCCTTCTGCTATTGCAAAACGGTTTGAATACATGTTTAAAACACTGTTCTTGTCAAGTGATAGTGTCGCTTTCACGTCGTTAAAGTTGATATCTTTGTATTTGCCCTCTTTTATGTGCAAAACGCAATCTTCAACAATAAAATTACCGATATCAAAAGTCGGTGTGTTGTCGTCGTTGTCTTTTGCTTCGCCTGACGGTTTTACGTCAAATTTTTCGCTAGTAATCTCTTGTGAACTCTGGTTATTGGCAGATGCAATAAATTTTTCAACATCAACATTGTCGATTGTCAAATTTGTGTGTTTTACGACAATCGGGAATTTTATTTGGTTTAAAAGATTGCCTGTAAAATCGAATTTAGACCGCCTGTAACCACCTTGTGCCGCAAGATTCAGCATGCCATCAGACGTTGTCATCTCGCCATGTTTTACAAAAACACGTTGAGAAGGAATGAAAACTTCATCCATTGACAAATTCCCGTTCAAATATGGGAAGTTTGCTCCGTTTATCATCTCCATTTTTCCGGCAATTTTGCCGTTTTTAAACATTTTGTCTCCGATTAAAACGTTCAAAAATTCGCTTGGTAGAGGGCGAGGAATTTCGAAGCCGAGATTTTTTACAAAAGGTTCCGGTTTTGAAAAATCAACATTTCCGGCAAGCTTTACGACCGGTTTGATTTTTTGTACTTGTTCTTTTGTAAAATGTTCAGGTACAATGTAATAATCTATTGATTTTATATTCAACAAATTGTCTTCAAAATGTAAATCCCCCTTGACACCGCGGATATAGTTTACAGGAGTCAAAGAAGCCCCGTCTACAAGGATATCTTGCCCTTTCTTTACGCCGAACAGCCATAAAAGGTCGATTTTGTTGTTTTTTGACTTGAAATCAAGACGAGTTTTTGTACTTCCGCCAACGAGTTCAATTTTTGTCCCAACCATTTTGGATAAATAATTGAGCATAAAATCATTCGTTACAACTGCGCGAGCAACGAGTTTGGTGTCGATTGATTTGAGGTAATCGTCGACAGTGCCTTGCATTTCGATTTTGTTGGTTTGCTTGTTGTTGTAGTATCCTTTAAAATCGGATAGTGTGATTTTGGTCTTTGTTAAATCGATTTTTCCTTTTTGCAAAAGTACCGGAATGTTTGATACGGGAATGATTTTACATGAAATTTTGTTTAAGTTTACAACTCCACGCATGTCGGAATTTGAAAGTTTTATGTTGAAGTTGAAACTTCCTTTGAGATCTTTAAAATAGCTTAGAGGCTCGTTCAAGTTGTTTTCTACTATGCCGGAATTAATTAAGGTTAAAACATCTGCTACGTCTATGTTTTTGGAGAATACTTCAAGTTTGTAATTCTTCTTTTTGTCTGCCCAAGCATTGAAAAATATTTTTGAATCGTTGAAAATCAAGTAGCAATTTTGTACCCAGATGGCTTTGTTTTTGATAAACACGGCGTTTCTGTCAGCAAAATTGAAATGAAGGTTTTTGCCATCTTTTTTAATGTCTGAGGTTAGGTTGAAATGCACGTATCTGATGACTTTTTGCGTGTTGTCAATTCTTAAATCGTCAGCTTTTAGGGTTACGTATGTTGATGGTTCGATTTTGTATAAAAATTTTGATTTTTTTACATATAAAAGAGTCAAAATCCCAGTCAGATTTTTCTTTTTGTTCTTCTTTTTTCGGCTGAGAAAGTGCAATAAGCTTGTTTACATCGGCAAAAATGTAATCTGCACCGAGTTTTTTGATAATTATGTTTTTGTCAAAAATCTCTTTGAACGAAATAATAGTATCAAAATTGTTCACCCTAAGAAGGTTTTCAGATTTTTTAGATACAGAAAGTTCATCAACCTTGAATTCAATTATTGTCGAAAGCGAAGTTTTGAGTTCGGGACTGCGTATTTGAATGTCTAAGTCGAGGTATTTATTTGCCATTTTTTCGGCATAATTGATGACTTTGGGGTTAGAAACAGCCCAAGGCAGAATTTTTAAATACGTAACAAACGGAGTTGCTGCAAGAATTCCTACAACCGCAGTTAAGCTCACAATGATTTTAAACTTCTTACTCATCACCATAATTTGATTATAGCATAACTAAATGGAATTTAAAATAAAAAATCAATTAACAAAAGTATAGACAATTGTTGAAAATAAGTTTACAGTGGGAATGTATACATATATAATAAGAAAAGGAGATTTTTGATGAAATTTGAGAAGTCGTTGGAGTTGTTAAAAAATGAAAGCCACCTGATTGACGGGTGGAGTGGCACGCTCTTCGGGGGGGGGGCAAGCGTCCGCAATTTCGCAATGCCAACCTACACTTAGCTGCTTGGCTTCCTAGCCGCCTAGCTGCCAAAAAATCCGCATTTACTCTTGCAGAGGTTTTAATCACCCTTGGCATAATTGGTGTTGTAGCAGCGGTTACATTACCGACACTTGTTGCAAATTATCAAAAAACTGTTTGGGTTAATCAGTTGAAAAAGATTTATTCAACCTTAAATGAAGGCTTTAAACAAATAGTTGGAAGTGAGGGTTGTACTACGTTGGAATGTGCTGATATCAGCAGGGATTCTCATGGGTTTATCGATTTTGCAAAAGTTAAAACAAAAGAAAAATTTGTAAAAACTTTTAAATTGGAAAATGTTTATGTTAATGGTATCCCAGATAATAGTATTTATAATTACAAAATAAAGACTTTGGATGGTGGTGATAGAGATAGTTTTTCATTAAGTGAGGCTGGAGTCGGTTTAGTTGGTACAACACCAAATGGAGAGATAATATATTTTGGTGGGATATTATTCTCTGATGAGATTATTGTGGATATAAATGGGTTAAAATTTCCAAATACATTGGGACGTGATGTTTTTGTTTTTAGTTATTTCGATTTTAATGATACTGCAATGGTAGTACCTATTTATAGCAAAAAGTGGCAAGAATATTTTAAGCCTCTTGGTATGGGGTTTTCCTCTGAAGAAGAAAGAATTCAAAAAATTAACTATTTTTGTTCATTGACAAACAATTCAGGTTATTTGGCTGAAAGTATGGCTTGTGCAGAAAAAATCATCATGGACGGTTGGAAGATGAATTATTAGAAGTGTTGGTTGTACTTTCTAGCCCAACAATGTGAATATAATAATAGGTTTTGAATAGCATGAAAATTTATCCCCTCGCTAATCGCTTGGGGAATTTTTCTAAGCTTTCAAAATGACGACTCAAATTTAGCTTTAAACTATAAACTTGTTTGAACAAATAAACTAATAATATCATTCAATGCTGCATATTGTCTTTGGAATTTCTGTGATTGTTGTTCCAAAGCATTAATTTGTTTTTTGTATTCCAAAATCGATGCTTGGCATTCTTTTGATGAATTATTCAAACTTTCTTGAACCTGTTGAGCTTCTTGCAATACGCTTTTCATTGAAATTCCAAGTGCTTCCATTGTTTGTTTAATAATTTGAGCACCAGTTTGGCGAGAAACCCCGGCAGGTAATTGGTTGATAAGTTGTTTCAAAACCGCAATATTTGTTGGAATTTCAAATCCGTCTAAATCACTTGCAAATTCATTTTTCCCCATCGCAGGAGCCGGTGACGGTTGTGTAAACATTGCATTTGGAATTGAAAAATTGTTATTAAAAGTTTCCGGAGCTTCGTTATGAGAATTGCTGTTCTCAACTTCCGTATCAACAAATTGAGGAACATTTACATCTTCATTTGTCGTAAATTCTATTTCGGAATTATTCTCTGCTTCCATCTCCGGAGCAGGACTTTCCACTACTTTTTGAATTTCTATATCTGATTGTTGTTTCAAGGCTTCTACTATCTTTTTTCCAACGCCTTCTGTAATTCTGTTGCTTACCATCAATAATCCTCTTTTTTACGCAATCATTATAATATAGCAAAGAAATATTTTCAAGAAAATCTGTAAATAGTTACGAAATGCTAAGAAACTACGAGTTTTTTATTTGTGTGTTATAATTTAGAAACAAAAAGAAAGACAAGGCTCCAAAGTAGGGGCAGACAGGGTTAACGAATGAAAAGACGAGCATTTATCAGTGTATATGACAAAGTTGGGTTAATAGATTTTGCAAGAAATTTGACTGAAAAATTTGAATATGAAATTGTTGCAAGTGGTGACACTTATGAGTTATTGAAAAAAGCCGATATACCGGCTCAAAACTTGGCAGAGTTTGCTCCTATCGGAAGCTTGATGGGGCAAAATTTTGATGCGTTGAATTCATCTGTTTTGTCGGGTGTTTTGGCAAACAGTTCTGATACAAAAGAGCTCTCTGAAATGGAAAAGATGACTATAAAACCTTTTGATATGGTGGTTGTTAATCTTTGTCCGTTTGACAGGTTGGAACTTGATTCGACAGATGTTGAAGATTTGCTTGGTAAAATTGATATTGCAGGGATTACACTGTTAAGAGCAGGTGCCAAAAATTATAAAAATGTTACAGTAATCATGGACAAAATTGATTACTATTTGGCTATGAATGCAAACGAATTTGGACGCTTAAAACTTGCAGCAAAAGCATTTAACTTTACATCAAATTATGACAGATTAATTTCTCAAAAAATGCTTGAACAAACTGGCGATAAACCGTTTAAAATGTTTAATTTTGAAAAATTAAAAGATTTGAAATACGGTGAAAATCCGCACCAAAAGGGATCTATTTATAAAACTGACAGAATGGTTGATTACGAAGTGATTGATGACAAGGAATTGTCTTTTAATGATATTTTGAACATTACTGAAGCAACTAACATTGTAAGTGAGTTTTATGATGTGAATGCGGTTTCTATTATAAGACATACAAAGCCATGTGGCGTGGCTTTGGGACGTTCTTTGTATGAAGCTTATACAAAGGCTTTTGATTGCGACCCGATTAGTTCTTATTATGGAACGGTTGGCTTTTCTAAGGCTGTTGATGCAGAGATTGCAAAACACTTGAATTCTATGTCAGTAGAGGTCATAGTGGCCCCTGATTATACTAAAGATGCGTTGGAAGTGTTTAAAGATAACGCGGACATTAAGCTTGTGAAACTTAAAACAAGTTTGAAAGAATATCGAAACTTGATTAGAGAAGAAGTTATCATGTCACCATTTGGCGCGCTTGTTCAGGATAGCAATTCAAGCGAGTTGGCAAAAGATACGTTTAAAGTTGTTACAAAAGAAAAACCGACAAAGGAGCAGATTGAAGATGCGATTTTTGCTTGGAAAGTCGTAAAATATTCAAAAACAAACTCGGCAGTTATCGCAAGAGATTTTAAAACTTCTGCAATTTCTCAGGGGCAAACAAATTCTATTGTTGCGATAGAACAGGCTTTGAATTATGCTTGTGACAACTCAAAAGAGGCTGTATTGGCGTCTGATGCGATTATTTATGCAGAAGATTGTATTTATTCTGCAATTCAAGGCAGAATCAGTTTGATTATTCAACCTGGCGGGTCTGTGAAGGATCAAAGTATAATTGATTTATGCGACAAATACGGTATTGCAATGATTACAACAGGTATCAGAAACTTCAGGCAATAGACGCAGAATACGCACAAGCTATATATTATTTGTGCGCTTTTAAAAAATCAAGGATTTGTGGGTAATGATTTAGAATGTTTGAAAGTTGACGGTCATTACCACCTTGTTTGTTTGTTGAAAACAGTGTGGTTTCATCTGTTAAACCACGCTCGCGTTCAGGGTTTACGTAAGTCAATTCTTTTGTACCTTCTTTGACAATCATTGTTGGAGTGTTTTGAAGTATTGCCATTGCCCAAAAGTAGATGTCGTCAGCTTTTGGAGCTAATTTTGTAAATAAATTTTTGTCCAAAACATCTTTATAAAGAGAATTTGGTGGATACAAAACTCCGCCTGCTCCTGTTGATAAATTAAAAAATGATGGAGCTTTACACTGTGCTTTCTTTTTCCATTTTTTGTAAGGTGCAAGCCCTTCTTTTGTAAGTTTTACGATATGACCACGGTGACAAATTATGCAATGCGGATACTTTTCGGATTCTTCAAGTAATCCTTTTAGCCAGTCTTTGTCATAAAAAATGTCGTCGTCAGCTGTAACAATAGTATTTTTAGGGTATTCTTGCAGAGTCGGAATTAGTTTTTTGTAAGAATAAATATTCTCAGTCCATTTAATAGTTAGTCCATTTTTCTTGAAGTTCAGTACTTTAGACGGAATATCTTTTTCAAGGTTTGGAAACTCTTCTTTTGCAAGCCACAAAACAACATGTTTGGGCTTAACAGACTGAGTCAGTAAAGAATACAGGGTATGATGAAGTTCATACATTCTTTCGGGAAAAGATGTAAGTGTAACTATAACATCATTATCATCACCTGTTCCATTTGTCTGAAAATTCTCTATCTCCACGTCTAGCGCAGGTTTGTCGATTGTTTTCAGTGAACATTTTTTAAACAAACTGAACATAGCCCTATGATATTATAATAAATAACTATTTGCAAGGTGTAGAATTTTATATTAGAATGAAGTAGGAGGAAAATATTATGGAAATCAAGTCGTGGGAAGAATATTTTTTGGATTTGGCAAAAACATGCGCGAGCCGTTCAAATTGCATAAGAGCACAAGTTGGGGCTGTAATTGTTGGAGAAGATAAAAAAATTAAGGCGACAGGATATAACGGAACGCCATCTAAGGTTGAGTCGTGTTATGAGCGTGGCGAATGTTATAGGATTAAAAATAATATTCCTTCGGGAACAAAGTATGAAACTTGCAGATCAATTCACGCAGAGCAAAACGCTATAATTCAAGCCGGACAAGACCGTTGCAAAGGTTCTACAATGTATATTTGGGGACACAATTTTATTTGCATTTTGTGTAAAAGATTTATTGTTCAATCAGGAATAAAAGATGTCGTCTTAAGAAAAGACGAAAACTCGCCTGTGATACATGTAACAGTTGATGATATAAGACATGAATTAGAAGAAGTATAGGGTGGTATCGGAAATAAAAGCCGTTAGGATGATAAGGCGTTAAGACGATAAGTCCTAAGCAGAAGCAATTTGTCGTCATTCTGCGCGATTAGCGAAGAATCTAGTTGATAAAGCAGCTAAGCGGCTAGGAAGCGGTGCTACGCACGTAGCCCTCTGTAACAAAATTCATATCTGCGACAGCAATATGAATGGCAGTTACGAGCGAGAAGTAATTTCAAGACGCTACACCAACAACGAAACTGGAAAATTTTTAGTATCAGAGGCAAGGCAAGAATTCTCTCTCCGATGGAGAGAGTTAGAGAGAGGCATTGGGCACATCAAGCCTCAAATTATACAAGAATTATACCTTATGGCGATGATATAAAAACTGCCAATTATTTTTGCAAGCACCCGCCTTGCTATTATCATTCTTGGTTATATAATTAAAATAATTGAGGAAATTGGTTTTAGTAATAATATTTTAAAATCATTTGCTTTTTTATCTTCAAGCCATTTGCTCATGATGTAATGCTCGTAACTTAAAGCATAGTTGTAGAGTGCTTTTACGAGTATTCTACCGCTTTCGGATTTTCCAACAATAAAAAAGTCGCCGGATTTGTTTTCGGCAAGCATAATTTCTTTGTGTACAATTTTGTCAACGTTGTTTTTCGGATTTTTGTTGATTACAAGTTTAATCCAGTCACAGAGGATTTTTGTGCCTGTTGAGAGGTTTGAAGTTATATCATCATTTCTTGATTGTAAGTATTTTGAAAATTCACCTAATATCATTTTGAATTCCTTTAATCAAACGGTGTTGTGGCGGCAAAACAGATTATGTCTGTTATTCCGTATTTTGCAAACTCTTTTATCATCTCTTCAAAAGTTGAACCTGTAGTGCAAATATCGTCAATAAGCAAAAGGGTTTTGCCAGTGTAATTTGATTTATCGACTTCAAAAGCTCCGTTGAGATTTTGAAGTCGTTCGTGGCGTTTGAGTTTGTACTGGGGTTTGGTATCTTTTACGCGTTTTATCAAATTTTTGTTTAATGAGTTGCTCGTAATCCTTGCAAGTTCTTCGCCTACGAGGTTCATGTGGTTATATTTTCTCTTTTTTTCTCGTTTTGGGTAAATCGGTACTGGAATTATTTCAAAATCTGTTTTATCAGTTATTTTTGAAAAATATTCAGCCATAAACTTTGCAAGATAGTAGGCTAAGTCTTTTTGATTGTGATATTTTAGTCCTCTGATAAGTTTTTGAAGGTTTTTGGAATACACTCCGGCACAGTAAACTTTTTTACCTTCTATAATTCTGTTAATCTGAACAGGTAAAAAATCCATAGCGTTGTAGCATTTTGAGCACATTTTGACGGCTTCTTTTGAGCTTCTGCAAAAGTAGCATTTCTTTTTATAAATCCAGTCTAACAGGTTTGAAAGTTTTTGTAACATAGTTGGATTATATAATAAAATTGGAGAAATTTCACCAGATTTGGCTTTGCAAAAATAAAGTTTTTATTGCAAAGTTCGAAAAATTGTGCTATCATAGTCAAACAAAAAAGGAAATTATTATGACAGATATTGATTCAAAAAAACTTGCTTGCGTTATTGCAAGAACATTGGACGAAAAGTTAGGAAAAGATATTACAATTTTGAATATCAGTAACGTTTCATCTTTGGCAGATTACTTTGTAATCGTTACAGGGGATTCTACTCCGCAGGTAAAAGCATTGATGAACAATACAAAAGAAAGAATTAAGGAATTGTTTTCTCGTTCTCCTGTCAGAATGGAAAACGATATGAAAAATCGCTGGAACTTGTTGGATTACGGCGATGTAGTAGTTCATATTTTGCATAAAGAGGAACGTGAAACTTATGCAATCGAAAAATTCTGGAGCCACGCATTCAGCATTCCGGAAGCTGAATGGAAAGAACTTTCAGAAGAATACAAGACTTTTTAATAACGTAACAGGCTTCATTTTTGGAGCCTTTTCTTTTGTTGGTGGTTTGATTTTGATGTAGAACAAAAAATTTAATATTTCGTCAAACTCTTGCAAATTTTAGTGAAAGAATATATACTTATTTGTGTAAATCAAGCAATTTGAGGATAGATGATGAACAAACAAGATATTAACAATAAAATTAACGAATTAACTTTGGAGATGGCAAAAAATCCGCAAAATATCGAAAATTACCATAGATTGTCAGAACTTTATCTTCAAATTGAGGATTATGACAAGGTAATGTCTGTTTTGGACAGTCTTTTGGCGATAAAACCGGACGATGTTCAGGCACTTGTTGGAATGGGTACAATGTGGTTTTATGAAAAAGATTTTAGAAAATCTCTTTCTTATTACAACCGAGCTTTAAACGTAAACCCTAAAAACTTCCTTATCTATTACAATATGGGAAATGTTTTTGCTGAATGGAAAAACTTTGATAAAGCACTTTTCTATTATAATAGAGCGATAGATTTGAATTCTACAAATCCTGAAATTTATAACGCAATTGCGCTTTTGTATCAAGATAAAGAGGATTATATTGAGTCAAAAGCATATTACGAAAAGGCGTTGTCACTTGATCCGGAAAACATTACGGCATTGATTGATATGGGTAATGTTTGTTTTAAATTGTTTGATTATGAAACGGCTTTGGAACTTTACAAGCGTGTTTTTGTGCTAAATCCTGACAACAAAATCGTTGCAATTTGTATCGGAAACACACTTACTTTGATGAAAGAACGTGAAAAAGCTTATTCTTATTTTGAAAAAGCTCTTCAAATGGAAGGCGATAATTACAAGGCTTATATCTGCTATGCGATAGCACTTTCTGAATTCGGTGAATACGACATGGCTGTTGCTATGTATGATAAAGCAGAACAAATTGCTCCAAAAGAAATTAATGCACAGATTTTGAAAGCTAACTTGTTTACAAACTTCAATCATTTGGATATGGCAATGGATTTGTACAAACAAGTTTTAAGAATTAAACCTAACAATGCTTTGACATATATGCTTTTAGGAAACGCCCACTATTTGAAAGGTGAAATAGAACAAGCTGTTGCATCATATAGAGCTTCTATTAATTTAGAACCTGCAAATGATGAGTATAGACTTATTTATAACCAGATTATAGATGAATATATCGACAAGAAAAGAAACGGAGAACCCGTATAATGAGAAATGAATCCCCGTATTTGATTGAAAGATTAATTGCAGCGTTGTCATATTTGACAATGGGAATGGTTGGTTTTGTATGGCTGATTATTGGATTGTTTACAAGTGCCAGATTGAAACCGTTTTTGCAATACCATATTTTTCAATCTATTTTCATTTCGTTGGGCTTTGCAGTATTGTCGATTTTGGTTGGTTGGATTTCAAACTTGTTGAGTGTAATTCCTTTTATTAATAAGGTTGTTGCGCAAATAAATTTTTTGTTAAATATGCCTTTGATATTTGATTATTCTCTTTTACAAACGGTAATTTATGCATTTTTAGCATATCTTGCCATAACCTCATTTATGGGCAGATTTAGTTATATTCCTTGGGTTTCTGATATTATTGATCAGAATATTAGTAGATAGATATAATCCACGTCATTCTGAAAAAACATAAAATCTAGTGTTCAGCGTAGATTTTCGTCTTGTTCAGAATTTAATATAAAATTCAAGATGTCGGGAATATGTGTTAATAACGGACTTTTCTAGGATAGTCTTTTGGGATTTTCCAGCCATTGTATTGAATTAATGCTGTACAATAGTTTCCACTACCTTGTTGGCAATTGTTATACAAGGAGTTTACATCTCCGTTCCAGTTATACTTTGTAGGTTCAAGCCCTTTATTATATAAGAATTTCCATGCGGGACTAGTTGAGATTGGGTAATATTCAAAACCAAAGGAACAAGTTCCACTTGTTAATATTCGTTCCCCAGTGCATCTTTCAGGATCTCCAGGGTAAAATCGCATATCTCGCAAAGATGGTTGACCTGCAACACCGAGAGAAAAGGCACTACCATCTGGCAGATAATACAAAACATAACCAGTTTTATCAACTTTCTATGTATAACAATTTTAATTATAACATATTTTCACAAACTTTTCAACGGGGGTGGGGTTATGTTTCAATGCCTTTTAAACGTTTTACGTAAAACATTACGCCTTTAACCCAGCCTTTGGCTTCGTTTTTACCACAATATTTTCCGGCTTTCGCCAATTCTTTCACTGTTTGAATATTTGATTTTTTGTTATGAATAGATAGAGTTTCCGCCATTTGGTCAATACAGTCTTCAACCCGATTATACAGCTTAAATCGATAAATCCCCTTTACCCCTTTTTTGTTGAGAGTTACTCCGCCGACATTGTGACGTAATTTTGCGACATCGGAAGTTCCACGAGCTGATTCATGTAATGCAATTGACATTAAAACAACAGGATCTACATTATATTTTTTTGCAATCCGAATAAAAGCTTGTCCTTTATTGTTTAACAAGTTGTTCCCCTTATCGTTTTTCAACAACAAATCATTGAATCTTAAACAAAGTTCCTTTGGATTTTCCGTAAACTCTTCTGTTATTAGTTTTAAATTTGATGCTGAGACATTTTTAGGTGCCGGCTTTTTGGCAGGAAGTTTTTTGGCAATTGCCTTTTTAGCGTTTGCGACTACCATAGAGATTTTTTCGCCCCAAGTAATTTGAGGTCTAAAAATAGGTCTGCGAGTGCTATTCGGAACAAGCGAAGATGCAAAAAGCATTGCTGTCATTATGTTTTTTCGTGTTGCTCTAGGTTGTGGAATGACTTTTTGTGCAACTTTTGCAATTTGTCTGCCGTTCTGCCTTGTAGTAACAATAGCCCTTGCAACTTGCATATTACTAAAATGAGGAATTCTCATAAATATTGTCCTTTTTGTTTTTAAAACACTTCTATTTTTATTAAAACTCGTGAAAAAATTTTTTGAACACTTATTTACATATCTTTAAGTAATGTTGCCGAGAATATTTTTTACGTGTAGCATATAATTGGTATTATTTATTATAGGAGAGGTAATATGAAAAAGGTATTAAAATTAATGTTATCTGTTCTTGTCAGCGTGTTTCTAATCGCTCCGGCGTTTGCTTATCCTGACGTTTCGGCTAATCATTGGGCTGCAAAACAGATTGAAATTTTGACTGAAAAAGGGGTTATTGTTGGGTACCCTGACGGAACGTTTAAACCAGACGATAATGTTAGTCGTGCAGAATTTGCTTCAATGGCTATTAAAGCATTGGGACAAGAACACACAACAGTTGCTCAACCAGTAAAATTTACGGATATTGAGCCGACTTTTTGGGCTTACGATTCAATTCAAAAAGCTTTGTATTTTGATTTAATCTCTTGTCCGCCGGAAGGTCAACCTTTCAGACCAGACGATACAGTTACTCGTGCAGAATCAATTTCTGTTGCCGTAAACGCTTTGACAACAGAACAAATCAGCGATTTGAAGGCAAAAGAAGTTTTGTCTAAAAAATTTGCTGACGTAAATGAAGTTCCGGAATGGTTCGTAATTCCAGCCGGTAAAGCAGAAATTTTGAATATGTTAGTAACTATTCCTTCTGCAAACAAAGCAAAAGTAGAAGCTAACAGACCGGCAACAAGAGCGGAAGTCGCTGCAATTCTTTACGAAATGATGGAGCAAGCAAAACTTAACCCTAACGCAAAATTGGCAGAAGCTATGAGAAAGAAAACTGGAGAAGGTTTTGTTGTTGAAAACGCTTATGTTCAAGGTAGTGTAGGCGTAATTCCGGCAGGTTCTATTGTTCCGGTAAAATTAACAAAATACGTAAGTTCTCAAACATCTCAAGCAGGTGAAATTTATTCTGCATCTGCTCCTGAAAACTATGTTACAAAAGACAAATACATTCTTGTTTACAAAGGTTCAACTTTGAAAGGTCAATTGTTAGATGTTAGACAAGGTAAATGGTTTGTTAGAAACGGCGTTCTTGTTCTTGACAACTCAATCTTGACAACTAACAACGACCAAACAGTTCCATTTAACGGTGTTGGCGAAGTTTCTAAACACAGAAATTGGTTTATGAAATTTGTTAGAGCAACTTTGAAAGGTGAAAAACTTAATGTAGAAGCTGATGGCACTGTTTACATAAAACTTTTAAAGCCTGTAAAAGTAGATTTGACAAACGGTTGGATTTTTGAATAATTAACAGTTCAAGAGTTTTTATAAATGCAAAAAGGAGAAGTTTTGTGACTTCTCCTTTTTATTGTTTTGTCAGCATTGCTATGCCGATTTACTAAGTTATAAATTTGGCGTCTTTAAATCGCAATTCTTTCTAATTTATGTGGGTTTTGAATTACATCAATTACATTTAAATCTTTAAAACTTGAAATAACTTTGATGTTTTCAGGGTGTTTGGTATTTTCTTTTGCCAAAATCGCCCCGACTATCGCTTCCAATTGTGCCATAGGCATCATATTTACCGGAAGGTCAAGCCCCCATTCCAATCGCAAAGTTTGTTGCAAAAATTTGCAATCAGCAGGTGAACGTTCTTTGTAACAAGAATCCAAATGAAGGTTTTGACGAGTCAAATAAAGCTCAAATCTGTTTACTTCAATTCCTTTTTCTGTCAAAGATTTAAAGTATTCACAACCTCTGGTTGAATATCTGTGAGTCCAGCCGTCACGATTTGGAATTAGTTTGTTTGTCGAAACCTGTTGATAAGGCTTTCCGAGAATTCGCCATTTGCCGTTCAACATTGTTCTGTCCCAGACTAGCGATGAGCAGATTTTGGAATATTTTAGTGAAGGGTAGTTATCGAAAAAGAACATTACATCATTCATTGTGTAAAGTTTATCAACAAGAATGAGGTTGTCGTCTTCGTCTAAAACCGCAACACCGCTATCCATGCCAGATGACGCCGCAAGTGATAATCCAATGTAATAATTCATCGGTTTACTCCATCAATTGTGTAATAATAATAGGTTCGTCCTCTGTTACAAGTACTGAATGTTCAAAGTGTGCAGAAGGACGCTTATCCTTTGTGCTTACAGTCCATTCATCATCAGCAACTTCAACCTCATCACAGCCAAGGTTAAGCATTGGTTCAATTGCAATTGCATAACCTGGTTTCAACAAAGTTCTGTCGCCAACTTTGTAGTTGAACAAAAACGGTTCTTCGTGCATTTCGTGTCCGACACCATGCCCGCCATATTGGCGAACAATACCGAGCTTTTCACGAACAGCAACAGCTTCAACAGCTCCTGAAACATCGTCCAACACATTGCCGGCTTTCATCTGAGAAATTCCTGCAAATAATGCTTCTTCTGTAGCTTTTAAAAGTCTTTGACATTCTTCGCTAATTTTTCCAACAGGATACGTCCAAGCACCATCGCCAACCATTCCGGCATAAGTTGCACCAACATCAATACTTATAATATCGCCTTCCTTAACGATTTCGTCCTCGTGTGGAATTCCATGGACTACTTTTTCATTAATTGAAGCACAAATTGATGCCGGAAATCCGTTATAGCCTAAAAATGTCGGAATAGCACGTTCTTTTCTGATAATATCGTGAGCGATACTATCCAATTCTTTTGTACTAATTCCCGGTTCGATAACCTCGCGCATTTTTTTGTGAACTAGGGCTACGATATGCCCTGCGTGTCTAATTCTTTTGATTTCATCACGTGATTTTTTATGTATCATGATAAGCCTCTTTTATTTAGTGAGTAGTGAATAGCTAATAGTGAATAGTTCATTTCGTTCGCTTCGCTCAGCTAAATTTTGTGCGATAGCACTTATTTGAACTACTCACCACTCACTATTTCACAATTCACTACTATTTAATTACTTCCAATAATCTTTCCCAAACTTCATCAATAGTTCCGTTTGCGTCGATTGATTTTAAAACACCTTTTTTAGTGTAGTAGTCAACAAGAGGAGCTGTTTCTTTGTTGTATGTATCAAATCTTGATTGAGCAACTTCTCTTGTATCATCTTTACGTTGAGTCAATTCTGCGCCATCTTTGTCACAGTGTCCTGCTGTTTTTGGCGGTTTGAATTCTAGGTTGTAGATTTCTCCACAAACAGGGCAAGAACGACGATTTACAATTCTTTCAACAAGAATGCTTGTGTCAATATCGAAATAAACTGCGATAAATCTTGTATCTTCGCCGTTATCGATTTCTTCGTTCATTTTTTCAAGTTCGCCTGCTTGTTCAACGCTTCTAGGGAAACCGTCCAAAATGTAACCGTTTTTGCAATCATCTTGTGACAATCTGTTTTTGATAATTCTTGTAACAAGCTCAACAGGAACCAATTGACCTTTGTCAATGTATGATTTAGCCTCTTTTCCTGCTTCTGTTTCACCTTTAATTTCTGCTCTCAATAAAGAACCTGTATCAACGTGTGGAAAGTTCAAATATTCAGCCAATCTGTTTGTCTGAGTTCCTTTACCACATGCCGGTGGTCCTAAAAAAATCAATTCTTTTTTTGTCATTTTAAATCTCTCTTTCTGTTTTACACATCTGATGGTTTTATAATACATCAAGCAAAATTTGAGTTCAAGGCGAACAGATTTTTGCAATAAAAAAGCCCTTTCGAGGTGAAAGGACTTTTTGTAATTATGCTTTGAAATCCTAATGTAAAAACCTTACATAGATGTATCCTGAGCTTATCACAAGAGAAATTATCATTGTTAAAACGCCGTATTTCAAGAATTTCATAAACGGAATAGGGTGGCCGTTGTGAGCAGATGTTTCTGAAACGATTACGTTTGCAGCGGCACCAATAATTGTCATGTTTCCACCAAGACAAGCACCTAGTGACAAACACCACCATAGAGGTAATGTGTAATCTACTCCCATAGTTTTTTGAATTTCTAACAACATCGGAGTCATAGTTGCTGTGTATGGAATATTGTCGATAATTCCAGAGATAAAGCCTGATGCCCACAAGATAATCATTGCAGTTGCCTCTTGTGAACCTTTTGTTACTGCCAAAATCCACTTAGCCATAAGTGCAATTCCACCAGTAGCTTCCAAACCGCCAATAATTATGAACAAGCCGATGAAGAAGAAAATTGTGTTCCATTCAACGTCGCACAAAATATCTTTTGGTTTTTCAAAAAGTAATAAGAAACTTGCTCCAAGCATTGCAGTGACACATGTTTCAACGTGTGTTACGTCGTGCAAAATAAAACCTAAAATAACAAGCATCAAAACAATTCCACTTCTAATCATTAGAGGAAAATCAGTGATTGTCTTTGAATTATCAAGGTTTGCAACAGCCGCCATTTTTTCAGGTGCTGCTTTTAGAGATTTTCTAAAAATAAATAACATTAAGGCAATAATTACAACTAAAATTACCGCAACAACGCCTGTTAATTCTGTCAAAAAGTCCATAAATGAAAGTTTTGCCGCACTTCCGATAATAATATTTGGAGGATCACCGATTAAAGTTGCTGTTCCGCCGATATTTGATGAAAAAATCTCTGTAATCAAGAACGGTAATGGGTTTATATCCAATTGCTTTGCGATAAAGAAAGTTACAGGCATGATTAAAATAACGGTTGTAACGTTATCCAAAAATGCTGATGTAACAGCCGTAAACACACCAAGCGTCAACAAAACAAGCTTTGGGTGCCCTTTGGTAAATCGCAAAAGCTCATTCGCAATCCAGTTAAACATTCCGCTACGAGTTGCAATGCTCACGATAATCATCATTGAAACAAGCAAAAATATTACGTTAAAATCAACAAAATTAATGAAATAATGTGGGTTAATTACACCGTCAACCGCTTTTGTTTGGCTGACTAAGCCCAAAATAATTGTAATTGCAGCTCCAAGAAGTGCAATTGTAACCTTTGGGATTTTTTCAAGTGCAATAAACACGTACGCCGTTAGCAAAATAGCGGCTGAAACAACGACTCCATGCGCCTGCACCAAGGTTTGTAATTGTTCAATCATATAAACTCTCCTTTTTCTAATGTTAGCGTAATTATACAATAAAAATTCCTAAATAATAACAAATTGAACAGCTCTGCCGAAATCAAAATTTACAAAAATTAAATATTCCTGGTAAAAACGCTTTTTTTGTACGATATTGGAATTATACTTGCGGAAGTTGGGGAGAGATATGGTAACTATGAATAAAAACAGTATAAACGAGTTGGCAAAAGAGGTGCTTGATATTGAAGCAAATTCAATTTTGCGACTTAAAAACAATATTGGTGACGAATTTGATAAAGCCGTTGATTATTTGTATAATTGTACAGGTCGTGTAATCGTTACGGGCATGGGAAAATCAGGACTTATCGGGCGTAAAATTGCGGCAACCCTGACATCAACCGGCACTCCGGCATATTTCTTGCACCCTGCTGAAAGTACCCATGGGGATTCAGGTATAATTACAAGAAATGATGTTGTGATAGCAATTTCAAACAGTGGAGAAACACAAGAACTTTTGAATTTGCTTCCGCTTATTAAAAGATTTGGCGTAACAATGATTGGTATGACTGGAAATTTGAATTCAACCCTGTCACATTCCTCTGATGTTACACTTGATATTTCTGTTGAAAAAGAAGCTTGTCCATTAAATAAAGCACCGACTGCAAGTACAACCGCAACTCTTGCAATGGGAGATGCTTTGGCTGTTTGTTTGCTGGAAAAGCGTGGTTTTACGAAAGAAGATTTCTTGATTTTCCACCCATCAGGAGCGTTGGGAAAAGGTTTCAGATACAAAGTTGCAGATTTAATGCTTACAGAACCTGAAAAACTTCCGATTGCAAAAGAATCGGACAGTTTTGCAGATGTGATAGAACTAATATCTGAGAAAAGGCTGGGAATGGCAATGATAGTCAATGACGACGGTGTTTTGACAGGTGTTTTGACAGACGGTGATATTAGAAGAACCTTAATTAAATACCAAAATATCAGACCGCTTCTTGCTAAAGATGTTATGTCTGCAAATCCAAAACATATTTCTAAAAAAGATTACGGTGCAAGTGCCTTGAATTTGATGGAAAAATTCTCTATCACAGCTCTTGCGGTTGTTGATGAAGAAAATAAACCAATCGGCGTAATTCATATTCATGACTTATTAAGAGCGGGAGTTGCGTAAGATGAAGATTAAACTTGTTGCTTTTGATGTTGACGGAGTTATGACAGATGGAAGTATTACCTATGACGAAAACGGTGTTGAATACAAAACATTTAACGCCAAAGACGGTCAAGGAATAACTAATCTCAACAAAGCCGGAATAATTACTGCAATTATCACTGGACGAAAAAACGGTACTGTTGAACATCGTGCTGAAAACCTAAAAATTAAGGAGCTTTATCAAGGTTCAAAAAACAAAATTGCAGATTTAGAAGAAATTATGCAGAAATACAATATTAGCTTTGATGAAGTTGCTTATATGGGCGACGATACGCCGGATATTTGTATTTTGGAGAAAGTTGCACTCAAAGGGTGTCCTGCCGATGCAATGGACGAAGTTAAAAAAGTTGCTAATTTCGTTTCTACAAAAAACGGTGGGCGAGGTGCAGTTAGAGAATTTTGTGATTACATATTAAAAGGGGAAGTATAATGTTTGAAATTAAAACACAGGCGTTTTTTGCCGCAGCACATCACCTGTTGAATTATGACGGAGAATGCGAAAATCAACATGGACACAACTGGATGGTAGAAGTTTTTGTAAAAGGTGATACTTTGGATAAAAGTAATATCTTGATGGATTACAAAGTGTTGAAAAAAGAATTAAAAGCAGTTCTTGACCTTTTAGACCATAAAGATCTGAATGCTTTACCTGAATTTAAAGGCGAAAGCCCTTCAAGTGAGATGATTTCAATGTTTATTTACAACAAGTTGAAAGAAAGAGTTGTTCAATTGAGCAAAGTAACAGTTTGGGAAACTCAAACTTCTTGTTGCAGTTATTTTGAAGAAGAGTAGTTTTGGGATAAAGCAAAAGTTGAGTGCAATAGCGATAAATTCGGTAATTGCGTTGAAAGGATAATATAAGAATGAATTTAATACAAGCAATATTAATGGGAATAGTACAGGGATTGAGCGAATTTTTGCCGATATCAAGTTCTGCTCACTTGGTTTTTACATCAAACTTTTACAAAGTAATGCAAAATATCCCGATTGTTCAAAGTTCCAGTGAAGAAGTTTTCTTTGATATTATGGTACACTTAGGAACTTTGATTGCTGTATTAATATTTTTCCGTAAAGATGTTTTGAATATTTTAAAAGCAATGTGGCATGCCATAAAAACAAAAGATTGGTCTGATAAAGAAGCAAAATTAGGTCTTTACATAGTTGTTGGCACAATTTTAACGATTGTTCTTGCATTGCCGATTAATGAAGTTGCTGAAAAATTAGTTTTCAGACCCGACATTGTTGGTGGATTATTGTTTATTACAGGTTTTGCATTGCTTTATAGCGAATACAAATCTAAAAAGCTTGAAGAAAAAAAAGACAATGTTGATTTAAAAACCTCTGTTTTTATTGGTTTGGCACAGGGTTTAGCAGCACTTCCAGGTTTTTCTCGTTCAGGTTGGACAATTGCAACCGGTTTATTTATGGGGCTTGATAGAGTTACAGCGGCGAGATATTCTTTCTTGTTAAGTATTCCGATTATCTTGGGAGCTTCAATGGTTTATCCGTTGGTAAAAATTGACGTGCATGAAGCTTTGACATATAACTGGACTGCAATTTGGGCTGGTACAATTGTTTCCGGAATTGTCGGATATTTGTGTATCAAATATTTTATGAAATTTATTTCAAAATTTTCACTTGCGATTTTCGGATATTACTGTATTTTAGCAGGACTTGGCGCAGTAGCATTTTTTAGTTACTACGGTTAATAGAATTTATGTTACTTTTGTTAAAATATGTAAACTTGGGGCTGATTAACTGACAAAAAAATATATTTACGGACATTCTAATGGTACATCGATGTGTGGAGTAAAAATGATTTTACCGATTAATAATATTAACAGTAACATAAATTTTTCTGCAGACGGCAACGATAAAAAAGAAAAAGCTCTTGAATATAATCATGATACGCTTTTGAAGGATAATCTTGCCACCAGAACACGTATAGGGATAGATAAGCTTTCTAATGCCGTTACGGTATATCCTGCTAAGGGTTTTAAGGGAAGTAAAAATGCGAATTTTTACGAGTTTCTGACAATGGGTACAGTGCCTTATATTGTTGGCAGTGCAATGCTTATGGGCGTATTTAATTTTGCAAATAAGTACTTTGAGGCATTCGCAAAGACAAAGGCTTCGCAAGTTGGGCAAAAAATGGCACTTGGTGTACTGTTTTACGGAATATTAAAGGGTGTTTCTAAATCATTTGTAAGCAAACCTGTACAGATGATGACAGGAATTGATACTGAAAGACCTTATGCAAAGGTGATTTACGAGTTGCCGGAAGATGTAAACGATACGGATATTATAAGCATTGAGCATCACAAAGTTTTTGAGAGTGTTGAATTCCCGCGCTGGGATTTGCTTTATGGTGAAGAGGCAAAAGGCGAACCGAGAAATTATCGCTATGACAGGATAGCAAAACGATTGGGCATGGGCGAAAATTTAAAAGATTCAGATCAAGAAGTTAAACCGAGAATTAAAGAGATTATTGTAAAAGAGAATTTGGCAAAAAATATTTCATCATATCTTTGGGCTGCAACAGGTGTAGGACTTGCATTTCAAAAGCCTTGGGAAAACTTCTTTAATGTCATGACATTGAAGTTTTGGAAGCCTAAAGAATTTGGGAAAACATTAACTTCTTTCGGTAAGAATTTCATAAAAAGCGCGAAAGCATTTTATCAAGGAGAAGGTAAAGGTATTTCAAAGCATGCCGGCAAAATGTTGCTTGGGGCAGCCGTTCTTTCAACTGTGCTTGGGGTAATAAATACCGTATCAAGCTCTCACAAGCCGTCTAAGGTCGATGCGGCTGATGTTATCGACAAAAACAAAAAGTATGTGGTAGGTTAGTATGGCAAGCTTGATTCAAAATTATGTAGCAACACAAAAAAACTCATATAATACAACTGTAAAACCCCAAGTTGAAACTCCGAAAAAGCCAAAACCAGATTTTGATATTGAACGAGAATTGAACAATAGAACATTCATAAAACCGCTTGAAGGTGAAGGAAAGTTGCTTAATGGCAATATTTTCAATGCACCTGCGATTATGGTGAAAGATGCGATATATGATTTTAAGGCGTTTAAGCATGCTGCAAAAGGGAAAGCGAATGACCATGAACTGGGTAAATTGAATGATGTCGGTTTGAAACTTGGTGGGCTTGCGATTGCCGGGTATTTGTTTTCGAAAAAACAAACTCCTATGACAAAAGGAATGGAGTTTGTCGGCTTGGCATCTTTCTTGGCTTCAATGGCAATTTGGCCTAAGATTGCAATCCAACTTCCTGCATATTTAATCCATGGCATTAATGTTCAAAAAGAATATCAAGACAGTTTCGGCAGAAAGAAACCGTTCTATCAAGACCCTCAATTTATTCCTTGGGATTTGTATAATGACAAGCAAATCCAAAAAATCGGTGACAGAATGGGGGTTCCGAAAGATATTCCTAACAGACGTGATGCAATTCAAGAAAAAATGAAAAAAATCGCTATCCAAAATAATACTTTATGGATGATGACAGCCGGTTTTGCAACTCCTGTTATGAGTGCTTTGATTTGTAATCAGACTGAACCTTTCTTGGCAAAATATTTAAACAATCGTGAAAATAAAAAAGCTGATACGATTTTGAGTAATTTTGAAGCTTACTCTCAAAAATATTTGGACAAAAATTACACTCAAAATATCGAAAAATTGTTGTCTAGAAATGCTGATAAACCTGTAACGAAAGAGTTGGTAGCAAATCTTGCATCAATGCTTTCAGAGGGATTTGATAATGTGACAGCTGGAAGTATTCATAAAGATCTTCAAGAAATGCTTTTGACAAATAGTTTTGTTGTAGATGATGAGACTACAAAAGAAATTTCTAAGAATTTGAAAGAAAAACTTTTGAGCAAAAATTATAGTGAAGAATTTGTAAATTCTGTAATTCCTGCTGATGAAGAATTGTCAAGACTCCTCGGTGATAGTCAGTTGTTGGGCAACGAAGGTGAGAATGATTTAAGACAAATTCGTGCCGTTATAATTAAAAAGGTTAAAGACAACGTTGTAGAATATAATAAAGCAAATCCAAACGGCAGACAGTATGACGCAAGACGTGTTGCCACTGTTATCAATGGTAATGAGAAAGCTTTCCATCCAATAAGAAAAGCGTTGGAAAAAGTTCATGCTCAAACTTTTGACAAAGAAGTAAGAGCTAAAATTGGCAATATGGCTGAGGTAATGAACTCATTTAGAGCTAAAATGTTCACATTAAATGAGTATGCTGTTAAAAAAGTCGGAGCTGCTCCGGAAACTGTTGTTGCAAATTACTGGAATAATATTTCTAAAAACTTGTTGAAGACATTAGGTTTTACTGATAAAGAGATTGCAAAAACTCATTTTGACAGAAATCTGATGGGAGAAGTCTTGCGCGGACATATTGAAAATATTGTTTCTGACGATGCCAAGTATCGTGAAGTTATGAAGAAAATTATTGATGAAGTTGCAACGCTTGATTCTCAAATCAAACCGAGTGATATTTCATCTGGGGCTTTACAAATTAATAATAATGGCACAGCTTATGAAACAAAAGTTGAAGCTTTGTTCTCGGAATTCAAGGGCAAGATTGATGAAAGCGGTTTAAGACGTACCGCAAAGGCAATTGCTGGTAATAATGGTTACGAAGATGTTGGAACTCTTAAAAATATTCAAAAATCTTATGCCGCAGAAAGAATGCTAGGCGTAAAAAGTTCGTTCTATCGACTTATTAATACGCTCGATTTTTACAGACGAATTGCCCAAAATCCAAATGGTTCATATATTATAAACGGTCAATACAGCCGTGAAGTTAAGGAAGAATTAATCGAACTTTGTAAAATTATTACGTTACAAGGTCATTCTTCTGACAGTGCAACGAAGTTCTATATGTTGAGAAATCCAAATCCTTCAACAGATAACGGACCGGTTGAAGTTAAGGGTGGAAAAATTCAAAATAAATATTTTGGAAAAACAGTAGGAACAGATATCGGTGGCGACAAATATTTCTATCAAAACGCAATGCAATTGATGTTTGAGGAAGATTTGGATCCGGCAACAAGGGAAATGTTAAATAAAACCTTAATCGGAGATGAAATCAACAGATACAGAACCTTGATTTTGGACAACATCGGTAGTGAACATTATTTTGCAAAGCCTAACCACAAAATCAGACCGGCAAACGGCGCAGGTTCTGACTTGAAGTTCTTGTTAACAGGTATTGCACCTGATGAATTGTTCTATAAGGCGGGACAACAGGCATTCAATACGAAAAAATGGCTCAAGATTTTTGGCGGTTTTGGAGCTGCATTGCTTGGTGTAACAGTATTAGCACAGTTTTTCTTTGGCAAAATGCCAAAGTATCAACAGAAGGCGGATAAAAAATGATTAATTCAACAAACTTATTAACAATGAAAACTCAAAAAATTAATCAACCTGCAATCTCAAATCCGATTTCGGGTCAAACATCTGAGCAATCTTCTGTACAGCACAATTCAGGTTTGTTAGGCGCGTATCTTAACAATATGGCAATGATTAATGCTCCTGTTGTTCAAAAATCAGCAAAGATTGAAAAAACTGAAAATTCAGCTCCTGTAAATTATCACAACAACTTGCGTTCAATGTTTAAAAACAATGAGGCAAAGATTTTGGCGATAATTCCAAGAACATTTAATGCAAAAGATACAAATGGCAACGACTATATTGACGGCAACGAGCAACATGGAACTTTTTTGAATGCAATAGACAGACTTGATGAAGTCAAAGCCGAAGGTTTTAATACGTTCCACGTACTTCCGATTAATCCCCCGGGGAAAATGAAAGCTATGGGAACAGCAGGATCTGTTTATGCGCCAAAAGATTTGTTGGCATTAGACCCGAATTTGATTGATCCAAATGATCCGAGAAGTGATATGGAACAGTTTAAAGCGTTTATTGATGAATGCCACAAGCGCAATATCAAGGTAATGGTTGATTTGCCAAGTTGTGCGTCTTACGATATGTTCTTGGAGCACCCGGAATGGATGGCTATGGAAAGTGATGGACTCGCAAAAACTCCACAGGGCTGGAACGATATCAGAATGTTTCAACCTTGGGAAGACGAAGGTAAAAGAACGCTAAATCCGAAACTTCTTGAACTTCACAAACAATTTGTCGATATGTGTATAGATTTAGGCGTTGATGGAATTAGAGCCGATGTCGGCAGAGCCAAACCTGTTGAATTTTGGGACGTTTTAATTCCATATTCTCACATGAGAGATCCGGAATTTGGTTGGCTTGCGGAAACATATACTTATGAAGATGCTTCTCCACAAGCAAATATGCCTTATGACAGACCTGAGGACTCATTAAGAGCCGGTTTTGATATGATTTATGGTCAATATCACATTTTCCACGAATGGCCAGATGCAAAAACGTTTATGAACTATGTGAAAGAGCAGTTGGACTTATCTTATAATTTGCCGAAAGGTAAGTCAATAATTGGTTCTTTTGCTACTCATGATGATATTTCTCCGATGTCACACGGTGGAGCGGATTATTGCAATATGACAATGGGGCTTCAAGCAACTTTGCCTATGCTAAACCCTTATATTGTTGACGGTTACCAATCCGGTGATAATTATATTTATAAGTATGAAAATCAACACAATCCTGTGACTCAAACAGATAATCACGAAATGACAGTTCACAGAGGTCGTTTGGATATCTTTAACTTATCAAGAAAACCGGGTGGTGATGAGCCTGAAATCGGTAAGTTTATGACAGAAGCTTTCAAAATGCGCGATAAATATCTTGATGTAATTACAAAAGGTACGTTTATTGAACTTGATAAGTCGAAAGATAAAAACGATCAAATCATTGCTTATGCAAGACATTTGAACGGAAAAACCCTTCTTGTGGTTGCGAATAAGAATATAAATCGTTCTGTTGCTGCAAATATTAAAGTTCCGACAATGAAGGCAGGTCAGGAATTGAAAAACCTTCTTCCTTCTTATGGCAAAGAAAGTATATTGCAAGCAAAAGACAATATGTTAAGCGTAGAGTTAGGACCTGCGAGAGTTCATGTATTTGAGATAGATACTCCGAATATCGAAAAATATACGAACAAGATTTATAGGCAGAATATATAGGCTAATTGAAATACCTATTGGCACATTAAATAAACAACGAAAACAAGATGCAGTCTGGATTGATTGCATCTTTTGATTTTTTTAAATGTTTGAGCTAGAATATTGTCGCAAGAAATATATTAGCGAGGGAAAAATGTTACAAGAATTTATAAGTTCAAAAATACACAGAGCAACAGTTACAGACGCAAACTTGAATTACGTTGGTTCAATTACGATTGACGAAACATTGATGAAAGAGTCAAATATTAAAGAATGGCAAAAAGTTGATATTTTAGATATTAATAACGGTGAAAGATTTCACACTTATGTTATTAAGGGTAAGCCAGATTCTGGCATGATTTGTTTGAATGGTGCTGCTGCAAGAAAAGTTCAACCTGGTGATAAGGTAATAATAATAGCTTACGGTTTGTATAACCCGGAAGAATTGGACGGTTATAAACCGACTATTGTTATTGTTGATGATGAAAATAAAGTTGTCGAGAAACATTAATAAGAGTTTGTAATAGTGTATGTGTTAATTAATTCGTTGACAAAAAATTTAATCAACTACCCACTCTCTTTCTCTCCCTAATTGAGGGAGAGAAGCCTTACCTTGCAACTATCTCTGTTTATAATCCTATATAGCAGCTATTTATGAATTTTAATTTATACAAAACATAAGTCTTCCCTAGTCAGGGAAGATTTAGATGGGTAAACATCATAACAATAGCAGTTGTTAACGAGCTTTCGCGAGTGTTACAAATGCGTGTGAGGGGTTCAACAAAAAATCAATCCCCCACTTGAAAAAATCTCAAAAATAGTTTATAATGATAAGAGTTATAATAAAAAATGAGGAATGAAAGTATGAAATCATTAAGAATTGTTAAGAACTTCGGGGGGGGGGTAATCCCAGCCTAGGTCTGGATTTGACACGATTTTGGGGTGTTGAGGAGTCTGAAAAAAAGAATAAGCCGTCATTTTTTTCTGCGTTCACTTTAGCAGAAATGATGGTTGTAATGTTGATATTAAGTATTGTTTTGGCTGCAATGGCACCTGTTATGACGACGAGAAATAAGCCGAACAATTCATCACCGTGGCAATATCAGGCAAATAACAGAAGTAATGCTTGGTTCGGTGCCGGTTCTGCACAACACGCAATGATTGGACAGAACAGTTATGGTGCAGATGATACTGTTGCCAAATTATTGATAACAGTAGGTGCCGGCGATGGTTCTACAAGTTTGTTAGCGTTCAAACGTGGTAATATTCAGCTCGGACGACTTTATATGAATGATGACGGCGGAATGATGTTTGGTTCAACCAATAACATTTTAGGGACAAACGCAAACGCTGTCGGACGTCAGGTTTCTGCTTATGGCACAAGTTCAGTCGCTTTTGGCTCTGTCGCATCAGCACTTGGAAATACCTCTACTGCCGTTGGATCAAACGTAACTGCCGGAAACACAGGCTCAATCGCAATCGGAACTTCAACTACGGCAAATGCAGATAATGCTATTGGCATTGGTAATACAAGTACTGTTAGTGCCGCAAGATCAATTGCACTAGGAAATGAAGCAATTGCATCAGCAGAAAACGCTGTCGCAGTTGGAAAAAGTGCGGCAGCAAGCAATGTTGGCTCAATTGCAGTAGGTCAATATGCTTCTGCAAGTGGAAACAGCAGTGTTGCAATCGGTGCAGGTAGCGATGACTTGCCAACAGCTGCCAGTTTTGTAAATGATGTGGTTATTGGATATGGTTCTTCTACCAAGAGAACAAACGATACTGCTACAACAGGAGAGTCACTTGCAATAGGGGGAGAGGCAACGGCTTATGATGCTACTTCAATTGCAATTGGGAGTAGAACTACTTCAAAATCAAAATCAATAGCTATTGGTGGACAGGCTAATAGTTCTCAAGTAAATTCAATTGCGATTGGAAGTGAAGCTACAGTTCATGAAAATCGTAGTATAGAGAAGCTTACATCAGGTTCAATAGCTATTGGAAAATCCTCTGAAGCAACTCCTGGTTTGCAAGTTGGGAATATGGGGGGAGGACGATTCGTGCATGAGGAGAATAGTTCTATTGCATTAGGTAGTTATGCCGTCGCTAAAAATGGTGGAATTGCAATTGGTTCGCCGAATGCTGTTATGATAAGTTCATCTCCTGATGTATGGGAAGCACAGTTTGGAGGTGCCAGGGGGGCTACGGAAGCAAATAATGGTATAGCAATTGGGGGAAATACTAAAGCTCTTGGAGGTAGTAGTGTTGCTATAGGTCGAAATGTAAAAGCTCTTGGAAATAATAGTGTTGCTATAGGTCAAAGTGCTTGTAGTAATGTAACCGGTTCAAATAAAATTTGTATAGGAGCATATTCCGGGCCAACCTCGGGGTCAACAGAAGCAACAAATGATGAGGAAATGATATATTTGGGTTCTGCTCCTAAGTGGGCTCCTATAGAAGCTAATAATTGGGCAACTAATGCTGTTATGGTTATTCATAATAGTTCTGCAAGTGATTTTAAAGGTGGAAAACATAAAGGAAATAGTGCAGGGCCGACAGTTTACATAAATGGGAATTTAGTTGTAAGAGGCTATTCTTTTTTACTAAAAGCAGATGATGATCATCAAGATTGGGAAGGAATTGGTGCTCTTGCGCAAAAAAAGTTAAACGATGAAGATGCATATTTTTATGGCAGTGGGGGTAGAGATCATACTCATACACAGTTCCCTGGTAATTGGTGGGTAGATAATAGTAACAAATATAATTTGCATGGTTGTGATCGACGTTTGAAATACATTGGCAAAGAAAATTTTGCAGGATTAAATGAAATTAAAAAGTTGCAAATTTTTAATTTTACGTACAAAAAAGATTCTTCTAAAACTCCACATGTTGGCGTGATGGCACAGGATTTGCAAAAGGTATTCCCTAATGCCGTTAAAAAAGGTGCAGACGGATTTTTGACAATTCGTATGGAAGATATGTTCTATGCAGTGATTAATGCGATAAAAGAACTTGACGCGAAGTATCAAGCACAAGAAAAACGTATTAATGAGCTTGAAAAACGAATAGAAAAATTAGAGGCGAAGGTGAAATAATAGTTTGACCCCTCTCTCTAACTCTCCCCCTAGGGGAGAGGATTAGAAAAACTCACCTCGCCAAGGGAGAGGTCGAAGTTGTTCACGAACGATTAGTGAGTGTTACAAATTCGGGAGAGGGGTTAACAGAGCGAGAATAGTAACTATGTTAGTCGTCATTCTGAAAGCTTAGAAAATTATTTTGAGTGGCTAATGAAAAATAAATTTTCTTGCTATTCAGAATCTAATACCTAACAAAACAGACTCCGGATCGGAGTCCGGAGTGACAGTTACAGGCAAGTTGCCTACACAAAAATAGCAGCTACGTTAGCAATGTAGGTTGACTACCTGCCCAACACTCAAAAACAAAACAAAAAATTTCATACAGAAAGCTGCTGAAAAGCAGTTTTCAATTCCTATTTCTCCCGTCCCACTCAGACGGGAGTTTTCTTATGTTACAAAATAGTAATTACTTAGAGGGAGAGAAGCTTAGCCTTGCAACTATCTCTGTTTATAAGCCTGTATATTAAGTCTTCCCTAATCAGGGAAGATTTAGATGGGTAGGCAATATACTTGTTTTTGTCAACGAATTACTTAACACATACAAGAATGACGATTAAAGTAATTTCAATTCTCGTTTATCTATAATTCGTAAACTGCAAAGGATAATCGTATTTTTCTTCATTCGATCTTAGAAGTTGAATGATTTCTTGCAAAACATCTTTATCTTTGCCGGAAACACGAACTTGATCGCCTTGAATTGAGGCTTGAACCTTCTTTTTGCTGTCCTTAATATCTGACACAATCTTTTTGGCAAGTTCTTGCGTAAGTCCTTTTTTTAGTTTAAATACTTGTCGAACTTGTCCGCCGAGAGCGTTTTCAACAGGCTGAGCGTCCAAAATTCGCGTGCTCAAGTTGCGTTTTACAAGTTTAGTTTGCAAAATGTCAACAATATTTCTCAGTTTCATATCATCATTTGTGGTAATTGTAATTGTTTTATCTGCTTCCAATTCCACTGATGAATTTGAATCTTTTAGGTCAAACCTTGATGACACATCTCTTTTTACCTGATCGACAGCGTTTACAAGCTCTTGTCTGTCGAATTCTGAAACTATGTCAAAACTACAATCTTTTGCCATATTTAACTCCCTTCTTTTGTTTTGAAACCTTTGTGATTGGCGAAATAATCGCTTTTATAAATGGATTATAACATAGAAAAGTGCAAGATGAAAAAATCTTGCACTTATTTCCAATTTTGGGGTTGTATATTTATAATTTATGGAGTTTGGGCTGTTGTGCTTTTTTTGCGACTAAATAGTCTTGTGAACCAGTTACCTTGCTTTGGTTTGCCGGTGACAAAATGTTTTAGAGAAGTCAAACAATTTTTGGCATATTGAGTCAAACCACCGGCTTTTCTAATACTTTTTCTTAAAACGGGAATGCTTCCAAGCGCGATTGCTCCGCCGATTACCCAAAGAGCTTTTTTAAGAGTTGATTTGTCTTGATTTTCTTTTTTATGCATAATTTCGATTTTATCTCTATCGGGTTGTTGTCGCATTTGAACCCCGCCGAGGTATGAACTGCCACCTGCCATTCCGCCCATTCCATAACCGTACATTGCGGGTGGAATTCCTGTTGTGTATGGCATCGTGCCAAGTGAACTATTCGCCAAGTCCTGATACATTATAGGTGTATCAAAATCACCGCCTATCATAACGTTTTCTCCAAGCTTATAACTAACCTTACATTTATATAAAGTATTTTTATGTGTAAAAATTTACTTTTTGTAAAGAAATATTAATATCAAGAAAGTTTCTTTAAATTAGTTAATATTTACGATTTTTCAGATTAATTATGCTAAAATTAAGTAAGATAGTTTAGGGATAAAATAGATGAGAGAAAGATTACGCAGGCGAGAACCTGAAAGCGAATTAGAAAAGCGTACCAAAAGATTTGAACAAGTTCTATTTTGGTTGCAATGTTTATATATATTTGTTGTTGCTTTATTAATTATATATTTGTTTTTTATTCAAGTTGTAGATGTTGGTAAATACAGAGCTCGTGCGAGAAGTCAGCGTGTAGGCAGAATTTTCTCAATGCGAGGAGATATTTATGACAGAAACGGGATTAAACTCGCAACAGACAAGGTTTATTGTGATGTCTACGCGCACCCTGCGGATTACGACCATACGCCGGAAGAGCTTGCCAAAATGCTTGCGCCACTTCTGAAAATGCCGAAAGATACGCTTTTGCAAAAGCTTAAAAAGCCAGGGCCTGTAATCACTCTTAAAAAGGATATTGATAGAAGTACTTCAAAACAAATAGCAAAGTTGCATTTGCGTGAAATAAGTTTGGGTAAGAAAAATACTCGTGAATACCCGCAAGGTACGCTTGCTGCACATGTTTTAGGATATTACAATTTTGATGCCGATATCGCAAACGGTATTGAATATACTGCAAAAGACAGATTAGAGCACGTTATTAACACTGTTAAGTATCAAAGAACTCGTGACGGAAAGATTATTTACGATTTTTCGACCGATCCTGTTGCGACAACCACAAATCCAAAAGGTGAAAATGTAACTTTGACGATTGATGCGGCAATTCAGCACGTTTGTGAAAAAGAAATTAAAAAGATGGTTGATGAAAAGCACGCAGAGCGTGGCACAGTAATTGTTATGAACCCTAAAAACGGTGAAATTCTGGCTTATGCTGTTTATCCGACTTTCGATCCGAATAATTACAGAAAAGCGACTCCGCAACAACTTAAAAATTGGACTTTGACCGATGTATTCCCACCAGGATCTACATTTAAGACAATTACCGTTGCGAGTGCTATGGATTTGGGCAAAATTAACGAACATTCAACTATTTTGGATACGGGTAAAACTTCTATCGGCAAATGGGAAATCAAAAACTATGACTATGCGGTTCACCCATATCCTGGAAATATTACGCTTGAATACTTATTTGAACACTCAAGTAATATTGGATCAATTAATGTTGCGAAATTGATGACCCCGTCTGAGTTTTATGGTGTTTTGAAAAAGTTCGGTTTTGGTTCAAAAACAGGTATCGATCTTCCTGGGGAATCTGTCGGACTTTTGCCATACTGGGCTCATTGGGATCAGGGAATTCATGCAACAATGGCTTACGGCTATGGAACATCTGTAACTGCAATTCAGATGATTTCTGCTGTTCAAGCACTTGCGAACAATGGTGTTCGAGTTACTCCACACGTTATAAAATATTCTCAGGAAGAATTTGATAATAAAATTCACCATACACAAGTTATTCAACCATCTACTGCACAAGCAGTTACAAGACTTCTGGCAGCGAGTGTAAACAATGGTAAATCTGTTATTAAAATGGATAGATATAATGTTGCAGCGAAAACCGGTACTTCAAGAAAGCCGAAAGAAGGTGGTGCCGGCTATACCCCATACACTTACACATCAACAATCGGTTATTTGCCGGCATCAGATCCGCAAGTCTTGATTTACGTAATGGTTGATAGTGCAAAAGTTGGTGCTATTTGGGGAAATACCGTTGCAGGTCCTGTTTTCCATGAAGTGTCAACACAAATTGCAAGAATTATGAATTTAAAACCGGATAAAGTTGCGCCGGTTACAACTAAAAAAATTAATTAATACATAAGGAGAAATAAATGAAACTTGATGAACTTATTGAATATTTAGACTATAAAGATTTGATTAACTTCAAAAATATTGATATAACAGGAATTTCATATAATTCCAAAACGACTAAAAAAGGTGATATTTTCGTTTGTTTAGTTGGCGAGCACACTGACGGACATGAATATGCCCAAGATGCTATAAATGCCGGAGCTGCGGCACTGTTGGTCGAAAGAAAAGTTGAAGGAACTAAAATTCCGCAAGTCGTTGTTTCATCAACTCGTCATAAAATAGCTGATATTGCAGACAGATTTTATTCTTGTCCTTCAAAAGGTATTAATTTGATTGGTGTTACAGGCACAAACGGAAAAACAACTGTTACTCACCTTATTCAAAAAATCTTTGAAGAAAACAATCAAAAATGTGCTCTTATCGGGACTTTGGGTTACAAACTTTCCTCAAATGGAGAATATAGAGATGCAAAACACACTACTCCACAGGCTCCTGAGCTTCAAGCAACTTTGAGAATGATTAAAGACGTTGAAAAAATTGACAATGTTGTTATGGAAGTTAGTTCACACGCTCTTGACCAAAACAGAGTCGGCGGTTGCAGATTTAATGGTGCTGTGTTTACAAACTTAACCCAAGACCATTTGGATTATCACATCACAATGGACAATTATTTTAAAGCAAAAGCTTTGTTGTTCAATAGATTAACAGAAGGTGATTTTGCAGTAATTAATGCGGACGATGAATATGGCGACAGATTTATCAGTGAAGTTCCGGAAGGTGTAAATGTTTTCACTTATGGTGTAAAACAGCAGAGCGATGTAATGGCTCGGGATATTCATTTTTCATTGAACGGTGCTGAATTTACACTTGTAACAGGTGATCACGTAAACAATGACGGAAAACTTGAACATAAAGTGAACCTTCACATGAACGGAATGTTCAGTGTTTACAATGTTTTGGCAGCAGTTACGGCAGCTCTTGCAATGGGAATTGATATTGAAGTCGCTCTAAAAGCTTTGCAAAACGTAAAAGGGGTTGCAGGAAGATTTGAAGTTGTTGTCAAAAAACCGCTTGTAATTGTAGATTACGCACACACTCCGGACGGATTGGAAAATGTTTTGAAATCAGCTCGTGAAATTACACCAACTGATGGAAAACTTATTTGTTTATTTGGTTGTGGTGGCGACAGAGATGCCACAAAACGACCTAAAATGGGTGCTATTGCAGAAAAACTCGCTGATAAGATTGTTATCACAAGTGACAATCCTCGTTCTGAGGATCCACAAGTTATTATTACAGACATTATTGCAGGTTTGAAGTCTGTAAATACCGAAAACGTAGTTGTCGAACCGGATAGAGGTACTGCTATTGCTCTTTTGAAAACAATTGCGAATAACAATGACGTGGTTTTGATTGCCGGAAAAGGTCACGAAAACTACCAAATCTTAAAAGACAAAACTATTCACTTCGACGATAGAGAAGAAGCTCATAAAGTTTTTGAAGGTAGTGTGATTTAGTGAAAACTGTCCTTTCTCCTAGGGAGAGAGTTAGAGAGAGGGGTTAATGTTATGCAGACCAAACTTATAATTGAACAGCATTTTCATGGTTGCTTTGGAATTGATTTTAACAAAGCAACTGTTGATGATGTTTTATATTTGTCAAAAGAAATTTTGAAATACGGTATTGGCGGAATATTTCCGACACTTGTAACTGATAGTGTTGAAAATATTAAACGAGCAACGTCTGTAATTAAAGAAGCTGCATCAAGACAAACGGCCGGCATGGCGAAGATTTTAGGGATTCACCTTGAAGGAATTTTTATTAACCCTGAAAAAAAAGGAATTCACAATCCTGTGCATTTTATGTTGCCGACGATTGAAAATTATAAATTGGTAGAAGATGATTTTATCAAAATCGTGACTCTTGCGCCGGAATTGGTTCCAGGTGCAAACAGGCAAATAGGCGAAGAGGCAAACTCTTTGATATCCTACCTTCGTTCAAAGAATGTAAAAGTTCAGGCAGGTCACTGCGTTGGAGGAAATTTGACGGGGTGTACAGGAGCTACTCATTTATTTAATGCAATGAGTGGAGTGGCTCATCGAGGCGAAACAACAGCCCTTTCAGCTCTTGTTGATGATGAAATTTATACAGAAATAATTGGTGATGGAATTCATGTTTCTGACAAGGCGTTGGAGCTTGTATTCAAGGCAAAACCGATTGATAAAGTGCTTTTAATCAGCGATAGTTTGCCAATAACTTGCAGTGATTTAAAAGAAATGGTTTTCGCTGATGAAAAAGTATATTATGACGGTGTGAAAGCGACTTCCAAAGAAGGTACAATTGCCGGCAGTACAACTATGATTCCAAAGATTATAAAACGCTTAAAAAATGTCGGACTCGTGGACGAAAAACAAATTTCGCAACTTATTCAAAACACTTATGATTATCACAATATAGACCTAAAAGGATATATTGAGTGGGATAAAAATTGCGACATTATAACCGTTCATTCAAGATAATTAGGCGTAATCCCAAATATAATCAACAATTTCTGATGTCGAGTAAATATTTTTTATGACAAGAAACTCTTTTTTAGTTTTTTCTTTTACATAAGACAGTGATTTGCCGTCTAAAAATAGCTCAGTATAAGGTTTTAGCATAACTGATGAAATTACGACAACATCTGTGTCAATATCTTTGACAGTTCGAATCAAATCGTCTGTTGTGATTAGACCGGAAACCGTTATGTCACGCCCCCAATATTCTGATTTTACAGGTGCTACAACGACTTCAAGATTTTTTATTTTGTTTAATTTTTTGCGATGCGTTCAATTGCATAAAGAGCTGCAACTCCGGGGGCAAAAGTCATTTTCAAAGGTTTTTCAAGCTTTTTAGGCAACTCTTGGGCTTTAAAATCTTCTAAAAGCATTCTAAGAGAACCAACCCCGTCGTCAAGCTGGTTGTAGCTTCCATAATATTTTGCCGGAGGAATATCTTTGCCAGCAAGAATAAAGAATTCGTCAGAACAGCAAACTCGCTTGTATTTAGAGGCTATTTCAAGGGTTTCTATCGCACATTGTTTATCCACCTGTTTTAAGCTTTCTTGTCTAAATTGTGTAATTCCAACAGGCACAATTGCAACGGAAAGAACCGTATTTTTAAGTTTTGCAAGGTCTGAAAGCGTGCGCTCAAGCTCTTTCCCGTCATTCAGCCCAGGACAAAGTACGATTTGTGCATGAAACGGGATTTTGTTTTTTCTGAACCATTGAAGATTTTCCAATGCTTTGCCGGCGTTTGGGTTTCGGAGCATTTTGACTCGTAATTCAGGATTTGTCGTATGCACAGAAACATAAAACGGACCAAGGTGCATTCTTTTAATTCTATCCCTATCTGCGTCGTTGATGTTTGTTAGTGTAATATAAGTTCCTTGCAAATACGAAAGCCTGTAATCGTCATCTTTTATGTACAAAGTGTCGCGTAGACCTTTGGGTTGTTGATCTACAAAGCAAAAAATACAATGATTTAAACATGGTTTAATCCTGTCAAAAACAGCACTTTCAAACACAATCCCCAAATCTTCGTCATAATCTTTTTCGAGTTCAATGACTTCAACTTCTCCATCAGTCTTTTTTATTTCCAATGTTAGAAAATCTGATTTGCACAAAAAATTGTAATCAATCATATCAAGCATTTTGGTATCATCAATTGACAAAATCTCATCACCTGAGCGAATTTCAAGCTCTTCGGCAATAGAGCCTTCTATTACAGAACTAACTATTGCCGGCATTATCTTTCTCCAATCCTTCAACGAGGGTAATCAAATTTGAAAATTCGCATAATGCATTGTCAATAACAACTTTTTGATAGAAATTTATGTGGTTGTAATCGTCATTCAAAACATTTTGTGAAAGAGTCTTAAACTGCATAGCACGAGATTTTACCGAAAAAAACAGTCTTTTTCTTTCATCGGTATTAAGGCAATCAGCACAACAAAGTTTTGCTCTTGCGTTTGATAAAAATTGAAGCGGATTATCGCTCAAATCTTCTAATATCAAGCGTTTCAATTCTGCAATACCATTTCTAGAAATTTCGTAATAAACAGAAAGTTTTCCGCCATCAGACATAGTTTTGCGGGACGTCAAACATTCTTTTTCTTCGAGTCTACGAAGTGCCGGTTTTAACGCGCCAAAACTCGGTTTTGTGAATGGTGCAAAGTTTTCGTCGATTCGTTTTTGAATTGAGTACATCGTAAAGTCTCGTTTTAATAAGACATAAAGGATTAATAATTCTATCATAGTTTTAATATAGCATAAAAATTAATTAAAAAAATACTATTTTTGTCCCGCAGTCCGCTCAGGACAAAAATATAAAAAAGTGGAGTAGATGTCTAGCTATTTTTATGCATTATAATCCAATTTATTTCCGACGTTTTCAGTTTTCATAGCTTGCGCTTGCATTTTTATCCCACGAGCTTGTGATGCAACTTTATAATCTTGTTCAGACGGATCTCCAGGAGCCATCGCTGATTTTATAACTGTATTGGCATCATCTATTGTTTTTTGTGGATTATTAGGGTTTAAAGATGGCATTTTTATGTTTACGTGTCCGCCAACAGGAATTCCATCTGCATTTTTCTCAATAACAATCGAGCCGGCAAGAGAGCCACCTGCTGCTTTGTGCGCTGCTTCATGTGCATAAATTTCGTCGTAATTCTTTTTAATTAAAGCATCTTTTTGAGCTTTTCTTTGTTCTTTTTGCCGTTCAATAGGATTTGAAAAATTATAAAAAAGATTAATTCCTGCCATATTCTAACCCTCTTAATACACACTATCTGCTAATATTGTAGCATATTTTTTTGAGTTTTACAAGTGTTTTGCATAAAAAAAGAGTTCCTTATTTAAGGAACTCTTTTTTTTTATTATTTGATAACTTGACTATGCCATCAATTCTTTAACTTCTGCTGCGAAGTTTTTAGGATCAAGTTTAATACCAGGTCCCATTGTTGTTGATAGGTAAACTGATTTTACAAATGTACCTTTTGCAGAAGCAGGTTTTGCTCTCAAAATTGCATCAGCAAGAGTTGCATAGTTTTTCAACAAGTCTTCTTCGCTGAATTCGATTTTACCAACCGGACAGTGAATCATACCTTGTTTATCAGCTCTGTATTCAACTTTACCAGCTTTAGCATCTTGAACTGCTTTAGCTACGTCCATTGTTACAGTACCTGTTTTAGGGTTTGGCATCAAGCCTTTTGGACCTAACACTCTACCTAATTTACCAAGCATACCCATACAATCAGGTGTTGCAATCAATGTATCAAAATCAAACCAACCGTCAGAAATTTTTTCGATAATTTCTTCAGCACCAGCGAAATCAGCACCAGCTTCTTTTGCTTCAGTAGCTTTAGGTCCTTTTGCGATAACGCAAACTTTTACAGTTTTACCAAGACCAGCCGGCAATACAACTGTAGATCTGATTTGTTGGTCAGCTTGACGAACATCAATACCTAATCTCATGTGGCATTCTACTGTTTCGTTGAATTTAGAAACTTCTTTAGAAATTTCTTTCAACTTTTTAATTGTATCAACTGCAGTTGCCGGTTGAACGAATCCTTCCAACATTTCCTGCATTTTCTTTTGTTTTTTAGTTAATTTACTCATTATTTTTCCTTTCGTGGTATTAGCGGAACTTATTTAAGTTTCGGGAAACCCCTCAACCGAATTTCTAGTCATCGCCTTAGCTCTGCCTGAAATTCTACCCTCTTCCCTTTAGGGCGAGGGAGATGTTCCTTCCATCTAACCTTCTTTTACTGTAACACCCATAGCTCTGCAAGAACCTTTAATCATCTTAACGGCAGCTTCCATAGTTGTTGCATTCAAGTCGTTCATTTTTATTTTTGCAATTTCTTCAAGCTGAGCTTCTGTAATTTCACCAACTTTGTCTTTGTTAGGAACTGCTGAACCTTTTGGAAGGTTTAAAGCTTTCTTAATAAGAACAGGAGCTGGAGGTGATTTGATTACGAATGAAAAACTTCTATCTTCGTAAACATCAATAATTACCGGAATAATATAACCAGCTTGAGATTCTGTTTTAGCGTTGAATTGCTTACAGAAATCCATGATATTAACACCATGTTGACCTAATGCTGGACCAACCGGTGGTGATGGATTTGCTTTACCAGCTTCAATTTGAAGCTTAATTTTTCCTACTACTTTTTTAGCCATTTTTTTCTCCTTTTGTGGTACTAACGGTTTTTGCCGACTATTGCAAAAATCCTTCCACATGTTTTGTACATTTTGTCAGGCAACCTGACACTTATTACCTTAGCTGCTTAGCCGCTTAGCTGCCTACAGCTTATTGATTTGTTTATATTCCAATTCAACCGGAGTTTCACGTCCAAAGATTGAAACATTTGCACGAAGTTTTGATTTATCAGGATAAACTTCGATAATATCAGCAACAAAGTCTGCGAAAGGTCCTGATGTAATTCTAACTTTGTCACCAGCTTTAACGTCAAGTTCGATTTTTTGTTGAGTAGAACTTGAGCGGTTAATAATCTTTTTGATTTCACTATCACGAGCAGGGATAGGTCTTTTAGCTGAACCAACAAATTTTGTAACACCTGATGTATGTCTAACAACATACCAGCTGTCCTCGTCCATAATCATTTCTACAAGAACATAACCAGGGAAGATTTTTTCTTCACGTTCTTGTTTTTTACCACCCTTCATTTGAGTAACAGTTTTTTGTGGAACTTCAATTCTAAAAATTTTGTCACCCATGTTCATATATTCAATACGTTTTTCAAGGTTCACTTTAACCTTATTTTCATACCCTGAGTATGTGTGAACAATATACCAACGTTTCTGATTTTTCTTAGCTTCTTTAGCTTCGTTTACAGCTTCAGCTTCAATCGCTTCTTGAGCTTTATCTTCGTCTAATTGTTCTTTCATAGATTTTTCTTTTTCAGTCATAAGCCACCTTATCCTTTACCGGATTATTTGATTAATCCAAGCAAACCTTTAAAAATTATGTCCATCAAATATACAGCTACAGTAAACACAAAAACAATGGCAACAACAAAAACTGTTTCTGCCACAACCTGACGGTTTTCAGGCCAAGTAATCTTGCCCCATTCAGTTCTAACGCCTCTAAAATATGTTTTCACTGAATTTGTTGATTTTTCTAACCATGCCGGTGTTTGATTTTCTGCACCTATCATATCTGTTTCCCTTTATTTTCTAAAATCGCGCCCTGAAGGACTCGAACCCTCGACATCCGGTTTTGGAGACCGACGTTCTACCAACTGAACTAAGGACGCA
>ERZ1034878.55-NODE-55-length-58656-cov-244.525247_pt1 | contig 58656 bp, 61 predicted proteins | sample MGYA00520593_ERZ1034878 | MGnify/ENA primary metagenome ERZ1034878 (study PRJEB33766, sample SAMN09781724) | gut metagenome | biome: gut microbiome | host: Homo sapiens | place: Madagascar | study: EMG produced TPA metagenomics assembly of the PRJNA485056 data set...
CCAAGACCAACACCATTACCATTCATGCTGATGAGCTGAAATATATGAATAGTATTTTGAATCACGAGATTCAGCATGCTATCCAGCATATTGAGGGCTTCGCTTCTGGTGGCAATCCTGAAAATATACGTGATAAAATAGAAGAGATCGTACATGAAAATTCACCTGCTGCAGAGTATGCTCGGCAAATGTTGAAAACATGGTCAGGGATGAAAATTGCAGCCATTAATCTGGGTCGTTATAAAGATATGATAAAAAGTGATCGAGAAGCGTTGCGAGAAACCGCAGCTGAGTATTTTTTTGATGCTTTGAATATGCTTGACGATAACCCGAATTCTAAGTTGGTTAATGATTGGGACCAGTTTGATGATAAAACAGCGATGGAAATTGCGGAATCAGGTTATCATGTAGATGAAGCTATTAAGGAGTTAAATCGTCTTGCAGATGAACATTGGAAGACCATTCCAGAGGGGAGCAAGGATGCTCTTGGCATTGTTAATAAACTTGGTGACCTTCTGGAAAATCTATCGGATGATGAACTCTATTGGAACTTGGCTGGTGAAACTGAGGCTCGAAATGTGGAGAAGCGATTGGGCATGACTAATGAGGAGCGCAGAAACTCCTTGGCTGAGGATACAGAGGATGTGCCAAGAAATTCGCAGATAGTACTTAGAAATGCTGGAACAAGTTATAAGATTGTTGAGCAGAAGTTGAAGAAGCACCCTGATTCGTTGATGAAGGCTGGCACCTACTTTAGTGGTGGTGGTCTGGTTGAAGAGGGATTGAAGGGTATTATCGACCCAGTGGTGGCTGTGGAGTATGACCGGAAGATAAGCGGTGTATATCGCAATAACTTCGGGCAGCATATTGTGACGGCTGACGTGAGAGACGTGGATCCGAAGGAACTGGTGAAGCATATTGATGGTGAGGTTGAGTATTTCCATGCTTCGCCTGTATGCAAGAATTATTCGCAGGCCAAAAGTAATAGTGGAGAGGTGGAACTTGACAAGGAGACTGCCAAGAGCACTGCCGACTTTATCAATGCCGTGAAGCCGCGAGTGGTGACCATCGAGAACGTGAAGGGTTACAAGGACTCTGAGGCGATGAAGATTATCACCCAGGCACTGGATAAGAACGGCTACACATGGGATGCTGATGTGTATAATGCAGCAGATTATGGCGGCTATACCAACAGGGAACGACTGATAGTGAGAGCCGTGAAGGACGGAGAACTGCCTGAAAAGCCTAAGAAGCAGCCACGCAAGAGTGGATGGCTGGAGGCTGTGGAGGATATTCTTCCTACTCTGACAGTGAAGGAGAGCGGTGTGGCTCCATGGATGGATGCCAGATTGAAGGCTGACGGTATTGACTGGCAGAAGGTGGAGAAGCCTCTTTATGTGATGGGCAGTGCTTATGCTGACGGCAAGATTCCTCATGCCTATGGGGATGAGATTCTGCCTACGCTGAGAACCAAGAGTGGAGACGTGATCATCATGCCGGGCGGAAAGGTTTTGCGTGCTGATGGCAGGGTGCTGGCAAGAATTACCGGACTGGGCGATGACTATCTGCTGCCTAAGACGGAATCTTTGGCACATACCATTATAGGCAATGGTATTCCGGTGCAGTTGACCCAGGGTGTGATTGCTCCTCTGCTGAATAAGGATGACTTATCGGGCAGAAATGTATTGGCACGACTTGGCAGCTCTATCTTCAAGAATAACTGGGATGCAGATAAGCAGAAGAAGGTGAGTGACCAAGTGGTGAACACTGCCAATAAGCTAGGTGGTGCTGAGGCTACGGTTTACACTTCTGTAGATGAGGTTCCTGATGCTTATCTGAGTGATGTGAAGAATGGGGCTACTGGATGGTATGACCCTACTACGCACACGGTGCATGTATATCTGCCTAACTGTGCTGATGCGAACGAGGCGGAGAGAACGGTGCTTCATGAGAAGATAGGACATGAGGGTATGGAAGTGTTGCTGGGTGGCGAAGATGAGGTGAGAAGATTCGCTAATTTCGTTTATAATTCTGTCGCAGCAAGCACTCGCGGCAAGATTCTGGAGATTGCCAATGAGTATGATCCGGACTGGAAGAAGCATGACCGCATGAATGTGGGAACGCAGGAGTATATCGCCCGACTGGCTGAGGAGGGTCCTAAGAGTGCTGAGGACTTTTCTCTTTGGACCAAGATCAAGCATTATCTTATCAAGGTATTGAAGAAGCTGGGTATTCGTGTGCCGGGACTTCTGAATGACAAGGATTTGAGATACTACCTGATGAAGGCTGGCAAGGCTCTGCACGTTTGGGACGAAATGCCTCAGGAGAAGCAGGAGGCCATGATGAAGCAGGCTAGCAATGCTGAAATCAAGGATTCGCTGGGTGAGGGAGCCAAGAACGGCAAGCCTCGCCAGAAGAAGGGTGAAAGCATGATTCAGTATATGAAGCGTGTGCAGGAATGGCGCAAGTGGAAGAATGCACGTGAGGATGAGAATGACCCGGAGCCTCCTATGTTCTATGACATCGACAAGGATGAGGCAGGTAAGAAGGAATGGGCACAGCTCAATAAGGACTGGCGTGAGAAACACCATCTTGTAGGCGAGGAGCCTACTGGTTTGCCTATCCGCATGGAAGGTGAAGAGGATGGCGCCTACATGACTCGTATTCACGAATATGAGAAATGGAAGGATGCCATGAAGGACCAGGAAGACCCTATGCCTGATATGTTTGCCTTCGAAAAGAAGAAGCAGGAGGAGGTGAAACGCAAGTATGAGGACTGGTTGGCCAGACATGAGCTTCTGGAGCAGCAGCAAGCGGACTTGGACTTGTATGAGGGTAAGATTTATCCGGCAGAGACCAATCCGAAGGCTGATGACCTGGAACAGCAGGTGATGCAGGACTTGGCTGAGGTGACCAGTACGGACGTAAGCAAGGAGGGTGCTGCCAAGACCGTGAAGCATGCCGTTATCCATCGTAGAAAGAATATGGAGGAGGCTAGTGCGGATGATGCCATCTACATCAATGATGTGAAGAACAGAATCGAGAAGATGGCTGACAGCGGTGCTTTTGACAAGTTGCTATCTGACTACCAAGGCAAGCCGAACAGGGCTGAGAAGCTGGCTGAGGCTATACCTTATATAATAGAGGCTCCTAGACGTTTGCGTGACCTGGCGCACGATCTGAATGCCACTGGTGCTTTTGACAAGGGACATATCCATATCCAGCCGGCTGATGTTGAGGCTATCCAGCCATACGTGGCAGACCTGATTGCTGAGACTGGCAAGAAGCATACCGAGCTGAGAGACGGCAAGGAGGTGGAAGTGTATGATGATCCGCAGACTGTGAGCGAGGTGGCCAGCAAGATGGCGCAGGTTATCAACGACAATCACCAGGGCGAGGAAGGCTTTGTCCCTATTGACGGTACGGACATTCTGAGCGAGCATGTATTGCCACTGGTAAAACAGCAGATTGTGCCGGAGGGTATCGATTACAAGAATATCTCGCCTGAAATGCAGGCTGCCCTTGATTCCATCCGTGACTGGTATAACTATACCTATGACTGGCTCAAGGATAACCGCACCTTGAAGGAGGACACCGGTTATAATGTGGACTATGTAAACCATATTTGGGATAAGGAGAAGAGTGACAAGCAGGCTTATGCGATGTATGTGGAGAACAGACAGCGTACCAAGAGTCCGAACGAGAAGAAGCGAACCATCAGTACATTGATGGAGGGTATCAGTGTAGGACTTGTGCCAAAGACTACCGACATCACGAAGATGATGGCTTACTACAGCCGAAGCAATATCGAGGCTTGGGTAAACAAGACGATGCTGCAGGAGTTGAGCGGACTGAACGTGATAGAGCGGAATGAGGACGGAGAGGTGGTTTCTACTGATCCGCTGCTTTCTTCTTCGGCTCCTTTTAACCTGGAGCAGTATAAGTACTTTGAGATTCCGGGCGTGGGACCAGTTTGGGTATATAATGTATCGCCTAAGCAGGTGAAGGTGAAGAATCCTATCACCGGTAAGGAGAAGGTGCTTTATAGCGAGGCTAGTGCCGGTGACAGATTCGGGGTAGTATTCGAGACTTATCAGTCTTCTCCTTTCTGGAAGGCTTTTGATACGCTTGCTTCGAGTGCAAAGAAGCTGGAGCTGGGCTTTAGCGGTTTCCATGCCGGAGCCTTGACGGAGGTGTATATGGTACAGAACATGGTGGAGTTTGGTCCGAAGAAGGCTATGGCCAACTTTATGAAGTATATCTTTGCTGATACAGCCAAGAATCATGAGCTGCCATGCTTTGCCAATCCGCAGGATTTTCAGGAGGCTGCTACCCACTTGGTGAAGTTTGGAGCGACCAACGACTATGCAGCTGCAGACGTGCAGAACATGTTCGACAATATGCGCGATGCGATGATGAAGGTGCAGGAGAAACTGAGAGACGGAAATGGAATTTCCGGAACGGTGGCTTTGGCTACTATGCCATTGAAGGTGGCAACGCAGATGCTTTCGCTCATCAACAAGGGCATGGATAGAGCCTTGTGGGATTTTCTACATGACGGACTGAAACTTGCGACCTACCGGATGAGGGCAGACAAGACCAAGGAACGTGCCAAGAAGAAGGGATGGACTGAGGAGGAACTGAGCCGGGCTTTGGACGAGGACGGTCAGTTTGTGAACGATATGTTTGGCGGTCAGCACTGGGATATTCTGGGTGCCAGCCATCGAACCTTGCGCTATGCCGGACGAGTTCTTCTTTCGCCAGACTGGAATGCTTCTACCACTCGCCACTTCCTGGCATTAACCGGATTTGGTTCTATCTGGAATGAGGCTACCTTTGAGAACTTCAAGCAGTACTACCAAAGACTGTGGCATAAGGATCTTATGCCGGAGGATGAGGGCAGAAGGAGCAGACAGATTTCGGCTCTGCTTTGTTATGGCATCGGATTCATGGTGTTCTATGAGGCTTTTGCGAATGGCATTAATGCTGCCTTCCGTGCCCTGGATGAAGAAAAGGAACGCGAGAAGGCAGAGGAGATCAGGAAGACCAATCCTAGCTATAAGAGTATGTATGAACTGGCTTATGGTGACGAGGGTATGAAATGGTATGACTATCTGATGAGAGGCAACAGCCTCGGGCAGCAGAGCAAAATTTTCATGGGCAGATATGCGGATGGAACGGAAATGTATATCAGACATGGTAAGCAGTTCCGAGAGGTTCCGGAATATCTCTTCAACCATAAGGGAGAACTGGAGTTCCCTGGCCCAATGGTTCAGAGAATGATAGGTAAGGCTAACCCTATGGTGAGAATGACCTTGGATGATATAAACTATCTGAGCGATTTCCAAGCCAGCCATGCGGATCAGGAGATTCAGCGCAAGTATGGCAAGACCATCGGACTGCTTTACAAGGATGCTTTGTACTGGGCGCCTTTCCTGATTCCTAGTCAGGAGAATAAGGAGTTCAAGGCTGTGGATTTCTTCTTCCCATCATCGAAGGGATTCTCTCCATGGAAGGCTCAGAGCTACTTCAAGGACTTTATCCTTAGTGGTGATATGGAAGGCGTGGTGATGACCTATCAGAGCTGCCAGCGCAACGGTATTGATCCTGAGGCTCAGATTAAGGCTGCTATCGGCAGTGTGAAGGCACTGGAGAGTGCAGAAATGAATGATGGCGTGACTTCGCTGCAGGTGGCTTGCCAGCGCTTTGATGTTGCCAAGAGTATCACGGAAAAGAAGAAGATGCGCCAGAAGATGAAGAAATTCCTCTCGCAGAGTGACTACAAGGCTTTTACCCAGAAGGAGGCGCTGGATATGGTGCAGGGTTATCTGAATGGTGATGAAGACTTGAAGGAAATGGAGAAGGCTGAAAGCAAGTATCTGATGGCGGCCAAGGCTGAGGACGTGACGGAGGACTGGAGAATACAGAATGCCTGGAACGGAACCGTGGAGGCTTATCAGGAGTATCAGCGTTTGAAGGATGTGGATAAGGCGAAGGCGAATGCCTTTAAGAACAGCAAGACCAACAAGCGACTGTTTGCGGCTAGAAAGGCTATCTCTGCTGCCAAGAAGAAGATGAATAAGGCCAAGAAGCAGATGGATGGTACGAATGGGGCTGCCAAAATGGCGGAGATCAGAAAGACCAGAAAGGAGCTGCTTAATACGCTGAACGGAATGGAGTAGCCCGGCATAATAAAAGCATCGAGGGCTTACTCAATACCCGGAAAAGAAAAAGGGACTTGCTTCACAGCGAGTCCCTTTGATAGTTTTTGTAAAGTCTATATTCCAAATAAAATAATTTCTTGAATTTTGAAGATGTTGGAGCGGAATTAGATGCCTGCAATAGGTGTATTGCCCTGGCTTTTCTTCTCTGGCTTAGCCCAGCTGATGTAGCGCTTCATGGCTTCGTCCATGCTAGCCTGTTCGCTTTTTGGGGCTTCCTTTTCTTTTTTGCCCCAGAGACGCTGTACGATGCGATCGAGACACCACTGCCAATCGCCATCGAGCGTTACGAACTTGGAGCTAGGAACAACCGTGGCATCCGGCTCGGTCTTCTTATCCTCTTTTTCCTCTTTGGCTTCCTCCTTCGTGATGATGGAGGCAAAAGGAACATTATTGTCGGTGAGGAACTTTTCAACATCATCCTTCTTACTCTCGCAGAGAAGGACGTGAACAGATACCTTATTCTTCTGCAAGGAGGTGAGGGCTTCCTTCGCCTTCCCGACAAGAGAGAGGTTGCCTTTATCATCCTTTGTGATGATGCAGGCTTCGTGAACATTGATTGATTTACCCATGATATCTAATATATTAGAAATTCTACTTTTAAATGAATCGTGCGACAAAATTATAAGAAAAAAGCGAGAAAAGTTTGATAAGTTGCGCAACTTATCAAAAAGAATAGGCGAAAAAGGCTTAATTTTGGCGAAAAATTAAAGAATATGGCAAATCATACGGTTATAAATGACATAACGAACTATGCTGAGGCTGGTCCGAACTCGCTGGAAGGTGTGAGTACCCAGAAATTCAGGGTGAGCGAATCCACTCTTAAGCTTCTGCAATGGCTATGCTATTACTTCGACAACATGGCTGAGCTGAGAAAATGCTGGAAGCGTGCCCAGGACTTCGTGATGGGCAGACAGCTGGAGGAGAAGATAGAGTGGAACGGACGGAAAATTACTATCCACCAGTATATGGAAATGCAGGGTATGCCGATACTGGAATATGATGTGATTTCCGATAAGCTTATCTCTCTTGTGGGCTTGGTTCGTCAGCAGAGGGCAACCGCCAGCTGTTCTGCCGTGGACCCGAACGAGGAGGACTATATCAGCTTCTTCAACGAATATCTGAGGCAGAATGACAATCTGAATAACCGTCAGGAAATGGATGCGCGACTCTTCTATGAGTTCTGTGTGTATGGCTTGATAGGTATGAGGACTATCTGGGAAAGAAGGGATGGAAGAGAAGGTATCTTCAATGACAAGGTGGATATTTTCAAGCTTGCCATACCTCCTTTCTTCAAGCCGGATCTGAGTGATATTGAGATTTTCGGTATTGCACATGATTTGACCTGGAGAGCCATCTTGGAGCAGTTTACCGATGGCAGCAAGACGCAGGCTGATCAGCTGAGCGAGATCTATCTGCAGACCCAATCGCACTATTCTCCGGAACAGGGCTATCAGCCTACCGGTTCGGCTCAGTTGACCGGACTGGAAGACTTCCTGCATTCTTCCATTCAGGGTAAGTACAGGGTGATAGAGGTTTGGACCAAGGAATCAAGGCAATCGCTATGGGTACATGACCGGGCAAAGGGTGATGCAGGATTTATGCCGATGAACGTGCAGGCTGAGCTGGATGCCGAGAATGAGAGCCGGAAGCGTGCAAACGTGATGATGGATGAAAACGGTGTGCCGGTGCTGGATGAGAACGGAGAGCCGATGTACTATGTGGATCCTGAGAAACTGGATCTGATAGAATATGAGCCGCAGGTGGAAACCTTCTGGTACCGCAGATACCTGACTCCTAACGGCTATCTTCTCGATGCAAGGGAATCTCCATACTTTGTGCTGAGAGATGGCTACAGATGCAGTATTCAGCCCTATTCGTTCTTGGCATATCCTTGCCTGCAGGGTGAGGTGAAGAGCTTCATCATGCGCATTGAGAATAACCAGCGCACGCTGAATCATTATATGATGATGATTAACTTCGTGGTGGCTAATGGTGCGAAGGGTACGCTGCTTATTGATGATGCCTCTGTGAGTGACAAGGTTTCTCCTGAAGAGAACAGAGCCAACTATAACAAGACCAATGGTGAATATCACTGGGATAGTAGTAAGGGTGGAGAGAAACCGGAGGTGCTTATGAATAAAGGCATTCCTGCAGGTGTGGAGTTTATGATCAGTTTTGCCAAAACGATGGCTGGCGAGGGTAGTGGTGTGCAGGGAGCGCTGCAGGGTGTACACCGGAATACCAGCGGTAAGCAGTATCAGCTGGAGAGGGAATCGGCTTCTACCTCGGTGACTGACTTTGTTGAAAGCTTTAACTGCTTCAAGCTGAGGGAGGCAAAGGTGAAGATCTATCTGATTCAGGAGTTCTGTACAGAGCATGACAGCGTGAAACTGGTGGGTGATGACTACAGAACCTACTTCAATCCGGAAACCATGCGCGATATGGACCTGGATGTTGCCATGGACTTGGATAGCTACTCTGCTACCATCAGAGACCAGATTGCTGATCTGCTCTGGCAGTTGAAGAAGGATGGCGATATTGATGCCTACACTATGCTGACAAACGGCAAGTTCCCTGGAACCTACAGAATACGCAAGTATTTGAAGGAGAAAATGGAACAGAAGGAGGCTATGGAGGCACAGATGATGGCTAACGGTCAGATGCCGGCAGGGGATGGACAGCAGGCGAGTGGAGCTAGTGCTGCACACTTGAAGGATTCGGGTAGCGGACTGGATAATCTGGCTGATTTGCCTTCTGCTTCTTAGATGTTTTTTGAAATCGTTCTTAGTTGATAAATAAATACTTAAAATGTTTTATTAGTTAATTGTTAGTTTATAGGTTTATAGTTAGTTGTTTATGTAATTATGGTTATTTTTTTAGTTAAAGGTTAAAAGATTGTTTATAGGGAAGAGGAAGCTGTGAAGTTTCCTCTTCTTTTTGTTTGGTGCTCCTGTTTTTCTCTGTGTTTATTCCACTAAAAATGATTTAGTGGAGGCCGTACTTCTTTTTGTAGGCGCGAAGTTTCTGCATCGGGATGGAAACTCGCCACATGTAGTATTCCTGCCAATGGCGAAGCTTCTGCTCTCGCACCTTGTTGTCGGCATCGCAGCCGATGGCGCCCCACTTGGATGGGGTGTAGTAGTAGGACTCCTTCTTGATGTCTTCTACATTGTGGAAATAACGTGTTGCCTTCCACTTGCCTAGCTGGACGAGGCGACGGTAGGAAAGGAGCTGCTTGCGGTTTGGGTCGTATGTCATGATAGCCCAATCGTGGTGGGACTGGTCGTAGAGCATGTAGAAACGTGGGGCACCTCCTTCCTTGTACTTGGCAAGGGTGGCTTTTACGCCTTTTCGCCACATTCGGGTTGCAGCAAGGAGTTCGATACGAGTGATAAATGGCGTGTAGATGCTTACTAGCAACTGACGCAGATGAGATTGATACGAATTTTTCATTTTTTTCTTCTTTTTTTATTGTTAATACTATATGGGGACGGCCGATGGAATCGACCGGAACGGGGGCTAGAGAGGGCAAACGAGCTGCTGGGGGCTGCTATTCGCTGGAAGGGGGCATTTTAACTGCCACCTATGCCGGCTAACTCCGGAACTGATGGAGGGCGGTGGCGGAGGCGATCGCGCTCTATCTCGGCCTTGGTGCGGAATGGGAGGATTTCCGGTGCTGGCATGTCCTTCTCTACATAGAGGGCTATGGCTCTTGCCATTACTCGGTCATCGTGCTTGCCGGCTATGGCTCCGTAGCAGTCGTTCTGCTGATAGTAGAGGTAGTAGGTACACTCGTCTATGGCGGCTGGCTCTCGCTCCATATAGCCTTGGTCTCGGATGATTCTTGCCATCGTCTTGATTACCGCTACCTTGGTGTTCTTGTTGGTGTTGAATCCCCATTTCAATTCCTTGGACTTCTTCTTCTGCAACTTGCTGTGGGAGGAGTTGTAGAGGTTTCTGTAGAGTGGGATGAGGATAGGGAAGAACAGCTCAGACTGATTGCCCTCGGTATTGTTCATGCGCGAGTAGGCGGTGTTGTTCTCTACAACCAGAAAAGCATCATTGTAGAAATGGGCTATCTGGGCGCATCGCATCGCCAGCTGGTCGGCATCGCAGTGGCCATGCCATTCGGCTACTACTTCGGGTACGCCTCCATAGATTTCATCGTAGCGGTCGAGGACTACTATATCTGAGAAGTCGGAGGTTTTATGAGAGCCACCAATATCGCAGGCTACTATGTAGCGGTGGGTGACATTCTCGGAGTTGTCGGGACCAGCCCAGACTTTGAGAGGGCCACCGGAACGCTCTACAAAGCGTATATGTTCCATACAGGCAGGATCGGCAGCATCGTAGGAATCGCCTTCTATATCGCCTACCATGATAGGCTCTATGCCCTTGCAATCCTCTTCCATGATGTTGAGCTTGTACGGATCAAAGACTGTGGTACCGGAGAAGAGGAAGGCTTCTATATCATCTGATGGGAACTCCTGACGCATATCATCAAGGGTTTCGTATTCCTTCGATTTCTCGATGTACCAGTGGATTCCTTCAAATGATGCACCCTTTTCGTAGAGCCACCAGTAGTACTTGCCGTGACCCTGCTCATCGAAACGGTTTTTCCAAAGCCAGATGGCGAAGTCGGCACGCTCGTCTTCGGAGGCGAATGGGAGCACATACTTCTCGATCTCGAACCAGGCAACGAATACTGGGGTGTAGGCAGACATAGGCTTGCCATCCTTATCCACAGACTTGGCTTTCACCCAGGCATCATGGAACTCGTTTTCACGGCCGTTAGGTGTTGACTCTCGAACGATGAAGGTAAGAGGGTCTGGCTGTATAGATGATGATGCAGCCTTGATAACCTTTGCCGGGGTCCATTCCGTGGTGTTCGGGAAGAAGGCTTCCTCCGTGATATGGGCGAGGGCAGCATCACCGGAACGGCAGGACTCTGGGTTTCGGGCGGAACCAGTCTGTATCTTGCAATCGCGAGGAATGAGATACTTGATGTTCTGAATGGTTCCGGAGGTCTTTATCTTGCGAGGATCGTTCTTGAACGGCACACCAATATCATAGAAGAGCCATGTAGGGATGGCATTGATGAGCTTCTCGTACATATCGAATACCTGGGTGGCAGATGAAGACTGGTGGCCCACGATGTTGCTGTTCCAGTTGGTCTTCCAGAAGATCTGCAGCCAAGCCATATAAATATCGGTAGCTGTGGATCCACCCCACTGGCGGCACTTCAATAGGATGACTCGGATGTAACCAAACTGGCTGTGCAGGCGCAGCTGCTCGAATACCTTGATGAGCTTGACCTGGGCATTGCGGAGGAGGAACGGTATATCATCACCACCATCCTTATTCTTGATGCGAGCATAGGCGTAGGCGAAGAAGTAGAAATCATGCTTGCAGCGGAGACGGATGAGATAGCGGAAGATGGCATCACGTGCCTTCTCCGGATCATAGTCTGCCATGTACTTCTCGATGAAGGCTTGGATGGAACCGCACTTGATGATGGCACAGAACTTCTTTTCCTTCAACATTTCGACTGGGAGCCAGAGCTTCTTTCCTTTGAGGAAATCGGGCATCTGGCACTCGAAGCGAATGCCTGGTGCGTTCTCTCCAGTAATGGGACGATAGGTAGCGAAGAGACTTTTCAATCTCCTCGTATCTTCGGCAAGAATCTCTTTGAGCTTCTTATCGGAAATCTGCTGCTCAGGTCGTACCTTTAATGAAGATTTTGCTACTGGCATTATTTACTTACTTTGAACTGCTCTTACTTTGAATATTGAACTTTGAACTTTATGATTTGCTCTTCCTGCTATTACTATGCCTATATATGGAGATTCTTGGCTTGCTGCAGGAAACTTTCTGCCTTGGCATAGATGAAGCCCAGGAGGAAGAGAATCAGGTGGTATATGCCGGCTATATGGGGCAGGAGGCAGCCGATGCACAGGAGGATGATCATCTGCCAAAACTCCAGGCGCTTGAACCGGTAGAGCCATGGAGACGAGAAGCCCATGAAGAACGATATGATGACTGATACGCCCAATACCGGGAGGGACGGATAGTAAATGAACGAGAGGGCAACGGAGCCGAGCCATGATGCCAGGAGGCGATGGAGACGGAACAGGCGGTGTACCATGAGCAGGCACCAGGCATTGATAGCCCAATGCATCAGATTGGCGTGGCCAAACATATAGACGAAGTGGGAATAGAGGGGTGATGTTGGCGAAACTGCCAAAAGAGAATGGAATGGTATGATGAATACCATCAATATGAGAATGATGAGAGTAATATATAATGTACGCATAAGAGTGAGTATTTTATTTGGTGATGAATGGTGAATTGATTGTCCGGACGTGAGCCGAAATGATTTCCTGTATGTATTTTGCCGTTAGTCCAAGGCAGGGCGCAGGAAGCTCCAGCGTGATTTCTACGAGTAGATAGACGCTTTTTTGCCTGCCTTGCGATTGTTCGTGTTCTGAGATCAACAGAAAATCATCGTAGAAGGATTCGAGCAGTGCTTTTTTCTGCTGCTGGTATTTACCACATTTTGGTATTATCCCCTTTAGCCTCTTGCTTACATATCTATAGGCAGCATCGAAGGAGAGATAATAGCAAGGAGTAGGCATCTGGGAAACATATTCGCATATCTTAGCCGTAGTGGTTGGCCATTCGACCATCCGCTTCGCCTGCTGATAGAGTCGTATGATTTCGCGGTCTCTATCAATCTTGATCTGGGATATAGAATTTACATGTTTCATCGGAAACAAAATTAATATAGCGAGTTGCTGAATTTATCAAAAAGTTATGCGAAATTTTCGTTAATTTAGCACACAAATATTAAAAATGTTTGAATATGGCAGAGAAAAGTACTAATAATCAAGGAGTTAAATCGAAGAGAGATTCTTTTCGAGAGCGGTTGGCGAGTCGTTATCCTGACTTGGATATGAACGATGAAGATGCCGTTTATAACCAATTATCGACCGATTACGACCATTATGACCAGAATAAGCAAAAGATGGATGGTTTTAACAGGATGCTGCAGGAATACCCTCAGGCACCCGGTCTTGTGACCGGAATGCTGACCAAAAAGAACGAGGATGGCAGCGACTTTAGCTTTGTTGGTTATCTGATTGATGCTATGGGTAAAGACTTCGTGGATGCCTGCAATGGTGATGCTGAGGCTCGGAAACGGCTGGAGAAAAGAGAGAAGGACAAACTGGAGGCTGGCAAGAAGCTTGCCGAAGGTAAGGAGGCGCTTGCCAAGTCCATGAAAGAGGAGGATGCGGAGCTGGATGCAGCCTTGAAGGAGGCGAAGATGAAGCCTGAGGCTATCAAGGACCTGATAGAGTGGCTTTACAAGCGCAACGAGGATGGCGAGGATCGTGATGATGATGGTTTCGTTTGGCGAGCTGCCCGGTATGGCTTGAAGAAGGCAGACTTCCTGAGGCTTTTCCAGATCAAGGACTTCGACAAGGCTGTAGCTGATGCTGAGGATAGAGGCTACAAGCGTGGCAAGAACGAGAAGATTGACCAGCAGAAGCAGCTGCACGCTGGCAGAGGTGGCAAGAAGGACATCAACATCAACGGTGGTGGCGGTGAGGCTTCGCTTCCTCGCGAGAAGAGCCGGACGGAGCAGGTATATAGCTCAATGGTCGGCATGTAGTGATAGTTAAGAATTTATAGTTAATAATTTAAATGTATAGATTATGAGAAAATTTAAGAAATGGTTTGGTTTTATGATGGCGATTTTCGTCATGATCCTGAGTGGTGGTAGCTCTTATGCTATGGCAGAAACTCCTCCTAAAATTCCTGCAGGTGCAGGTGGCGGTGGTCCTACTGGTCCTACTGATGGTCCGGGTGAGGGCGGCAAGGGCCCTCAGTGGCAGGGTGGTTCTCAGGAACAGCAGGAGGCCATGGGTAACTGGGACTACTATGTGACCTACGTGAACCCTACTGTGGTTGAGATGAAACTGGAGAGTTGCCCTATTGACCAGATTCTTCGAGCATCGAAGAGGATGACGCCTGTTGATTCTGTGCGAATTGAGTATTATTCCATCGGTCAGCGCCCTATCACGTCAAAGTTGACAGAGAAGGTTACGAAAACAACCAATGGTAGTACCGTGACCTTGAAGGTGGAGAATCCGACCGCTTTTGACAACGGTGACGTGATCATGGTGGATGGCATCTATGGCTTTGAGGATGATGGAACTACTCGCAGCAAATTGAAACCTCTGCAGTTCCGTGTAATCAAGGGTGACGATGACAATAACCCTACCTGTTACGCCTTGAATGGTGGTAAGAATGAGCAGCGAGGAAACCGTAATATTCCGGAGGATATTCCTGCAGGTACAGTTTTGTTGCGCCTCGGTAGAGCAGCTGGTGAGAAGGAGGTAGAGACTGGTTCTTACTTCTCTATGCCAGACAAGAGCTTCCAGTACTGCCAGAGATTCATCATGCAGGTGGAGGAGTCTTTGGTAAACCGCATGTCTAAGACTCAGGTGAAATGGGATTTCACCCGACAGGAGAAGATGGCAATGGACGATATGCGCTATGGTCAGGAGCGAAGCGGACTGTTTGGTGTTCGTACTATGACCAATGGCGGTAAGGACGTGGGTCTTACCTATACCATGGGCGGTATCTTCTGGGAGGCAGGCAAGGACTTGCAGATTGGACACTGGGAGCCTAAGATGACCAAGAATGACAAGGGTGAATTTGTTCCGGTGAAAGTGAAGGTGAAGGTTGCTAATTCTGAAACTGATGGTACTACAGAGGTGGAGAAGCAGGTATATGAGTATGTGATCAGTGAGAAGGAGCTGACTGCTTTTATTTCTGCTATCTTGAAGGGTGCTGGTAATTCTAGCCGTACCAAGCTTCTTTTTGTAGATAATCTTATTTATCAGGCATTCGCTAATCTCCGCAGTAATAAGCGCATCATTACTCAGACCGAAAAGGACTACCAGGATTGGAAGCTTGACTTCGAGACCTTTGAGAGTATGGGTACTAAGATTCTGATTTATCGCCATGATTCCTTCAACTCCTGGGGTATGGATGGTAGAGCCTTCTGCCTTGATGCGCGCTATCTGGACAAGTATGTGTTCGGTGTGTGGAGCCGCAATGAATTTAATGCCAAGGACCTCCTGATTCGCAACACTGCTGGTGTGGTGATGGAAGAGTGGAGTTGCTGGGTATTGACATTCCCTGATGCTCACGCACGTGTATCTCGCCCTAAGTTTACCGCAGACGGTGTTACTGACGAGCAGATCCGTGAGGCTGCATAATCGTATTCATCGCTGATAGTTTTCTACTATATAAAATGATGGGATAGTTGAGGCTTCAAAAGTCTCGCTATCCCTGAAAAACCATAAACACTAAAGATATGTATAGATTTGTAGCAAACAGCATGTTCATCTTTGCGGTGGCTCTGCCTAGCGGACTGATCAAGAATGTGGAGTTTGAAGCATGTGGGGTTGGTGTGTACAGTTACATGACTGACAACAAGCAGGTGGCTGAGGCTATCAGGAAGCATCCGTTGACACAGCAGGGGAGAATCACCGACAAAAGTGAGCCGGAAGAGCCGGAGCAGGAGGTGGTTGGAAAACCGATGGATGGTATCGATGACTTGATGGGGCCAGATGTGCTTCATTTTGATAATATCACGAAGGCCAAGAACTATCTTGCGAAGGAGTTTAAGGTTGACACCAGGGGACTCAAATCGCCTGACAGCGTAAAGGCTAAGGCTAAGGAACTGGGTGTTGACATTGATTTTTAACGACATTAAATATTTTGCGATATGGAAGCATTGATGAGTGACCTTGTGACGGCTATGCGCCTCGCCATTGATGAGGTGAAGCATGATGATCTGAATGACATCTTTGATGATGACTCGGATAATCAGATGATGCAGGCCATTGAGACAGCTGCCCAGCAGATTCTGCTGCAGGCACCGATGGAACTGCTGGAGCCACAGAGGGTGCAGGTTTCGCTGAATGCTCTGGGAGCACAGGACTATGATGCTATCCAGACGCAATATACTGATGGGCATGGCAGCCTGGTGATTCCTGATGACTGGCTGAGGCTTGTGGCGCTGAGGCTGAAAAGCTGGCCTACTACGCTTACTTCGCTGATGGAACCGGACAGCAGGGAGGCGCAGATGCAGGCGTGCCGGTGGACCCGAGGAACGCCACAGAAGCCGAAGGGTATGATTACGGTGAGTCCTACTACTGGTAAGCGTGTGCTGATGTACTGGACTGCCGGCCGATACGAGGCCAACCATGCCGAGGAGACAGGCAAGGTGTATGACCATGCCGTGGAGCTGTTCACTTATATTCCTTTTCAGAAGGTGGAGGATGGTAAGCTGATCATTCCATTGAGGAAGGAGGGAAAGAAGCTGATAGTATATCGTGCCATCTCTATCTTTCTGGTAAGCAAGAAGGAAGCGGAATTGGCTGAAAAGTTTAAACAATTATCTGAAATTTAATTAATATGGCTAATGATATAGACAAAACAAGTCCTCACTACAAGGGGGAGTTCGGCAGCATCTATGAGGTGAACCAGAAGTTCCCGAATGGTGGTGTGGCTGGCGACTATGTGGAGATAGACGGCTGGGCGCACTACTGGAATGCTGATCGGGGAACCTGGTGTGTGAATGCGCAGAGGGATAGCTACTGGGATGAGCTGATAACTGGCATCATTGAGAAGTTTAAACTGTTTAAGGGTGCTACGTATATGGGCGTGGCAGGTGTAAGTACCGTACCTGAGAAAATAGCAGGTGTGAAGATGTATTACTTTGCCAAGGCTGCTGGAACATATAGCGGTTTTGGCAGTTTGCAGCTTGCTCATGGCATTTATGTACTTTATACGGACAATGGCACATCGTGGACTGTTACGCCTCTTCTGGAGTTGGCGCAAGAACTTGGTGTGAGTGCAGGAAAAGTAATGAGCCAGAAGGCCATTAATACCGAGCTTGGCAAGAAATTTGATAAAACAAGCGTTGTTCAGAATTCTGGAGATTCTGAGCAACTTGTTATGTCTCAGAAAGCCGTGAGCACAAAACTCAGCGGCTTACGCACTTCTATAGGCAGAAAAGCTGATGCTGAGCAAGTAAACAACTCTCTCTATGATTTGGAAAAGAAAATTGGTGAAAGGTTTGTTGTAGAAGGCGATGTAACCAATCTGCCAGATGAGGAAGACTTGACTTCTGTTAAGCAGTCAGAGCGTTATGTTCTCAAATTTGCTGACAGAAGTTATGCTCCTTGGAAATTCAGTGGCAAGGGATATAAGATACTTCGTCATAACATTAAGAAATTTTCTTTTGCAGAAACATCTATTACTGTTGAAAGTGCTCCTACTCACGACGGAGATATATTATTTAACATAAATGGTATAGAAACAAGAATTTCGATATTATCATCTTCAGATAGTACTGTAGAATTTGTTGCAAAAAAAATAGCAGAAGTTCTATCTGAAACGATGGATGAGTACAATGTTATTCAAGAAGATAATAATGTTAAACTTATCCGTAAAATTCCTGGCAATATTACGAAAAGTATATATTCAGCATTAACAACCGATGTAGCGTGCTCTGTCTCAGACGTATTAAACGAGGGTTACAGAAATGTATTGACACAAGACATGATAAACTCTTGTGATATAATATATGAAATACGATATGATTTTTATGTTTTTGAGAAAGAATTAAACGTCGAGTCTGTTTGTTTTAAGTTTAATGGTGGGCATATTATTGTATGTAACACCAAGATTATAGGTACACTATCAAATGGGCATGTTGAGCCAGATAACTTTAAAAGCTTTTATGATACAGAAGATACCAATGCTATACAAACCGCATTGAATATGGCTTCAAATGTTAGATTAACGAGGACGTACTATATATCAAAAGGTTTAGTTTTTAGAAAAGGTGCTTTGGTTGGGATTTCTCCAAACAAAAGCAAAATTATTGTATCAAAATCATTTAATGACAACATTTTAACTAACGATATAGAAACAAGTTATGGTGGCATTATAGAAAATATATCTTTTGATGGTAACTACATGTGTAATGGTGTTGTTATCAAAAATCCAAAAACGACATCAAGTAATCGTCTTTCATTCATAGTAAATAATTGCAATATGATGCAATTCAAAACTGCTATATTAACAATAGGAACTATAGATGGAGTCTTTTCAAATTGCACTATTTGCAATGGAGATGATTTAGGTGTTTCTGTAAAAAATGTAGGCAATAAGATAAATAATTTCTCCGTTTTCTTCATAAAAAAAAGCGGAATTAAGGTATCTACTGGTACTAACCTGTTATCAAACTGCAAAGTTTGGTATTCTGGGAGAATCCTTAATAAAGAGTTCGTTGACCAGTATGAGAAACCTACAATCAACAATATCGCTGCATACGAAATTGGAGGAAAATTAGTAACTTTGGATAATTGTGTCTCTCAACAAAATTACTCATCAGGGCTTTTTTTACATGCAACAAATTGTAATGTAGTTAATTTTAACTCGTATGGTGACGGATTGGTTAATTTTCAAGATGGTATTAGTGAAATCATAGATACAGCAGGTATTGTGATATGGGGGAAAAATAATATTGTTGAAGGGAATGTTCTAGCAACAGTTAATGGAGAAGTATGGACTTCCAGTGTAGTAAATTCTATAAAATACATAAATTCTCAATATGGAAATTACATAAATATAGGAGAATCTGTGAATTATGATTTACAAATGCCTTTTGAGTATAAGTCTATAGATTATAATAGAGACAAGATTATAAGTGCTGATAAGATTATAATTAATGGTGAAGATTTTTATGACAAGGTTATTATGGCAAACTCTTGTTTTTTTAGCGACATAAATATTAACAAAAAAATCAATGGAAACAAAATATTAATTGACCCATCTGTAAACAAACAGACTTTTGATTTAAGGGTTATTTCTAAAGGAACTTATGCGTTTTATTTGGAAAATACGATTTCTGGCGGTAAGATTGAAGTTGTCTTAAAAGGAATAGACAAAGATACAAAAACAGAACGTGTTATTCGCGGTCTTTTTATTCGTGATATAGTGTTTAATTCATCTATGTGCTTTACGATAGATGAAGATTTGGATAACTTTTACTATTTGTATGTTACAATAAATATTACATTAGACAACCCAGAACAAGGTAATTATATATGTTTTAAGAACTTTATATACTCAAACAATGGTGGTTCATACACACATTTATACAAGTCAGGTATTGGAACGAACAAACCTGTAATTAGTAAAAATGAATCTTTGCAGCCATTTTTGAATATAACTGATAGTTACCTGTATTTTATGACTCCATTCGATGAATATAAAGTACGAGTAATAAGTTCTGCATTGTCAGAATATGGAACTTCAACTTTAAGACCATCAAGAGGAATAAAAACTGGCTTTATCTTTTTTGATACAAAATTGAACAAACCGATTTGGTGGAATGGATATATTTGGGTTGATTCAAATGGAAATGATGCTGATTTTTTGACAGAAGGTGCATCTGGTGCTCGTCCTGAACTGGGAAGCAAAAATTATGGGTTTGAGTATTATGATACAACTCTAAAGAAAAAAATACTTTGGAATGGTACTACTTGGGTTAATTTGGATGGAAGTTCCTTAGACATCAAAAAAAGTGGCACTACAGCAGAAAGACCTGCTAGTGCAGATATTGGATTTATTTATAAAGATACCACATTGAATAAATTGATTATTTGGGATGGCAGAAAGTGGGTAAACTTAGATGGTTCAGAATTATCATGAGAGTTTAGGCATGAAACAAGAGAAAATGAACAAAGAAAGTATTATCCTTGCATACTTAGAACTCTAAGTCGCTGATTCCGTAAAATGAGCGAGTAGCTTTCAGAAGCCAAGGCTTATGGAACAGGTTGTTGATATTCTACATCTTCTATCTAACGAGAAGAAGGGTAAAGATGAAAGTCTAACATCTATTGATAAGCAAGAAGGTGATAAGATTAAACGAAAGTATCAAGAGGATAAATGGAAAACAGAAAATGAACTTCTCATTAAAGAACTTGCTGGAAAGAAACAAGATAGAGACCAGAGAAAGGAGTTTGCCAATAAGATATTTGACTTTATGTGTTGGTATCTTGGAGCTGTTTTCTTCATTATAATGCTAAATGGTATTACCATTAATAATTTCAAAGTAAGTGATGATATTATACTTGCTTTACTTGGAACAACAGCTATAGAGGTAATAGGAACATTTGCGTTTGTAGCCAGATATTTGTTTGGGAGCAAATCATAGTAATGAGCGATGCTAAGCATCGCTCATTTTTTTATATAGAAAAGGGAGTGTTGTTTAGCACTCCCTTTTCTTTTTTCTTTAAACTTCAAGGTACACCCTTCCTGCATCTCAATAGTCTCTCCATTAAGATCAAAATTATACCTAATCTCATAGATAGTATTGGCTTCACTTAGCATAATTGCCGTTATGAATATATCCTTCTACAATGAAAAAATGCTTTCAAATTGTTACTTTAGCAAAGTTTAACTATAAAAATATTGCTCAAAATAAATATTTTTGTGAAAAATCGTTTATTTTTGCAGAACTTTCCTTATTATTAAGAATGAGGAACTAAGAATAAATAATAACCCCAAAAACAAAAGGAGGAGAATTTATGACTAAAGAGGAAGAAGATGAAGTCCATCGGTTAGTTCAATCAGTCGGTGTTGTACAGTTGTCAAGAGTAATGTTTAAGGACATGGACGTTAGCGAAATGATAAACGTCATTATCCTTGCAGGTAGAGGCTACAGCATAAAGCTACTCACTTGGTTTAAGTATTATTGTGAAGTGATGCCTCTGTTTATCATGCTTTTTCATATTGCATGTATGGTAACATTTGCGTCTCATGAAAAAGAAATGTGCGTATGGTTTAAGGAGAATTGGGTATCGGCAGCATTTATCTATTTTTCCGTTTACATCCATCCGCTTGTGCTTATAATTGCGAGCAGATTCTTTTGGCTCTGCTACAGATGGCGTATTCCGATGATCATCTACCTATTTGGGATAAATGCTATTCATATCGTATACTGGAATGTTTTTACCACCAACGAAATGGTGGAAGCTAATGTTGTAATACTTGTAATGACCATTATATTTTATGTATATGGTTTTGCCGATAAGTATTTCTCAGGAAAGGGCTGTCAAAGTTTAATCTCTAGATTATAATGATATGGGAAAGTTATTTGGTTATCACACCTTGGGAGTGTTATTAAAATCGTTATCGGATTCTTGTTTTCGAGCAGACGAGCAAGAGAAGAGAGGGGAGAAGGTAACTGCTTGCGGAATGAGTAGCGATGAGATAGAAGACCTTTGTGAGAACTATCTGCCGTATGCTCTCAACCCAATGATGACTGCTGGACAGGTGAAGAAGGAGGCGCATATCAGCGAATCTACCCTAAGAAGGGCTATCGCTGATGGGGAGCTGGAAAGCGTGGGGAACGCTGGGGACCATAGCCATTTCTTCAAGAAATGGGACGTTAAGGAGTTTATCAAGAAAAGATTGAAACGAAACAAGTAAAAAAAAGAGAGGCAAGAGATTGCTTCTCTCTTTTTTATGCTCTAAAACATACAATTTTTGCCTTAAATTATATACAATTATATACAATATTTTTGCGAAAATATATAAACGGTGTTTTTGATATTGGTCTATGTCACCTTAAATCTTTGGAAAACAGACAATTAAAGAAAGTGTGACAGAGTTATTTAATAACTTGCCAATTCCTTGTATCTTTGCAGGCGTAATCGGTTACATGTGAGTATAAACAGAATGTACAACTTTTATTTCTTTAGGAATTATGGCAGAAGAAGTAATTAAGACAACCTCTTGTTGCAACGATGCAATGATGGGTGGTTTGCTTGGAGCGATGGCAAATCGTGACAACAACAATCCTTTGGCAATGGCGGCTATGATGCGTGACCGTGACGATGCCGACATGTGGAACAATCCATTTGCCTACATGATGATGATGGGCATGATGCGCTATATGTATGGTGCAGACTGGAACAATCGTGACAATGGCGCAGACGTGCAGCGTGCGGAGATTCAGGGTCAAATCGAGAGTTTGCGCAACCAGATGGCAGACAACCAGAACAGCAACTTGCTGATGGGTGCCATCCAGGGTAACGGCAACGACCTTAAGATGTTGGCAAACAGTCTGAACTGTGACTTCAACGCCTTGCAGAACTCTATCTGTGGCATCCAGGCTGGCATCCAGCAGCTTGGCGGTCAGGTAGGATTCTCGGCAGAGCGAGTAATCAACGCCATTTCGCAGGGTGATTTGCAGATGACAATTGCGCTTAAGGATTGCTGCTGCCAGACGCAGCAGAACATCATCAAGATGGGTTACGAAAATCAGTTGGGTCAGAAGGACATCCAGTATTCTACACAGAAGGGTTTCTGTGACTTGACATCAGCGATGCAGCGTGGCTTTGACTACATTAACACTGGTGTTGAGCGTGGTTTCAGCAATGTTGCCTATGAGACTCAGCGACAGACTTGTGACATCATCAATGCTGGCAATTCAAACACTCAGCGTATCATTGACACGTTGAATGGACATTGGAGCCAGGAGCAAGCCAACGAGATTCAGGACTTGAAGTTTAAGAACTCTCAGTTACAGCAGAACATCTACCTTGCCAATCTGATGAATGGCGGTTGCGGATGTGGCGCAGGTGTAGCAGGTGGCTATCAGTAAAAAAGAGTAAAGAATGAAACAGAAGCGTAGTGGTATGAACAAGATTTCTCCAGTGGGATTGGCTACTACAGCATTGGTAGCCAACCAAGTTTCAGTCTTAGCTACTTACAATGAGAAGCTTTGCAGACCTTATTGCGTGAACGGCAACGTGCAGCCACAGGCTAGCATAACCTACAGTTATGAGCAGCCTATCCTGAACGGTACAACGGTATTCGTGCCTATCGTGGCGACTATCAGCATCATTTCGCCTGTAGTGGGCAACAGAAACGTGATGAGAGCACAGCCATTGATTTACACGGAAAAATGGATTGCAGCCTTCCAGGGGCAGACAGCACTGCCAACGGCTGTAACTATCGCCAGTGTAGGACGGACGCAAAAGGCTAACGATGTGGTATGCGGAAAGGCTAGAGGTCTGAGCATATTTGACAGTCTGACCGTAGCATTGACTACAGCTTAGTATCATTATAGAGGGAAATGGTGGATGGTGTGTAAGCCATCGTTTCCCTCGCATTATCCATTTAAAACGATACGATTATGATATTTAAAGATTTAAAGGCAGGTTTCCCGGTTTTTTTGTTTGACCGGGCAACAAGAAAATTCAAGCAGGGTAAAGTGATGAATGCTCCAAGCCCTGATATTAGTGGTAGCAAGCCCAACATGATGCCCCAGATGCCTGGTATGCAAAACTTTGGCACCATGAACGTGAAGGTGAATATTCAGACGGAAGACGGAAAGCAGTCAACCTATTCGGTAGTTGATACTGAGCAAACAGCATACAGCGACACCCTTGTAATATCCTGTAGCAAGGAGAGTATCATCAACGAGGTGAACGCATTGAAGAACCAAGCCAACGACATCATCAATAAGATGCCGGACTTCGAGCAGACCGTAAAGGACTGTGATCAACTTCTCTCAGAACTGGACACTTCGTTTCGTGACCAGCAGAGAACTAACCAGCGACTCGACAAGATGGAAAATAAGCTGGATGAGATTTTCAAATTCGTTAAATCACAAAAACAAGAATAATATGAACCTAGTAGAACTTATCACAAAATATCAGAGTGATGCCACACCGGAACAGATGGTGCAGGTAACCAAGATCATCGGCAAGTTTGTGGCGATGCATGCCGATGAAGATGATCTCCTGAAACTGTATAAGGAGATTTATGGGGTAGTGGGTAACGGCCATTTCAACGACTTCTTTGCAGAGGCTCAGATCAGGAAGATGGTGTTTGAGGATGGCAATGATGTAGAGCATCGTGCTCCTTACTATACCGCAGCCAAGACTCAGGAGATCTATGAGACGGTGAAGGACGAGATACGGCCATACAACCAGTGGGATTTTGCCGTGGTGCTGAACATGATCTACTCGGACAACTATAATCTGATGAAGAAATGGTTCCCGGAGGACAGCGAGGAGCAGATGATGGACAGAATGGTGGATCTTGCCGTGAACTGGCTGAGGGATGATGATAACCCTTATGGCAAGTGCAAGGCGTGGGGGTACTTCAATCACTAATGTTAACTTTGTGGGAAATTCCATAATACCTAAGATATATAAAAGAAAACTATCAGAAGAAGAGAATGCAGGCTAAATTTGGGGCTTGTATTCTCTTTTTTCGTTCAGATTCCGCTATTTATCAATATGGTTTGGGGAGGATGGGTTAAATTTGCAGTGTCTTCATAATGTTGTGGGGCGCTAAACGATTTAAACATGAATGATATTAGAGGTTATTTTGTGATGGCATTGGGGGCGGTGCTTGCTATGCTCAGCCCGATTATGGATTTTATATATGCCATGTTTCTTCTACTTGGGTTGAACTTTCTGTTCGGACTTGTGGCGGCCAGGTTTAATGGTGAGAAATGGGACTGGAAGAAGGCTGGCATGTGCTTTGTGATGGCGGCAATCTTCTTTGTGATCGTGGTGAGTATCTTTATTCTGGGCCGGTGGCTGCACTGTGAGCACAAATCGGTGAGTGCGGTGCAATATGTCTGTTGGGCTACTACCTATTTCTTCGGGACGAATATCTTGAAGAACTGGAGGAGCATCTTGAAGAAGGGAACGACCTGGTATAAACTGGTGGATTTCCTGTACTACATTCTTTCGGCAAAGTTTATTGAAGACTTGCCTTATTTTAAAAGTTATCAAGAATATAAAAACAAACAGAATGATGAAAATGGAGCAAATAACTAAGGAGCAGATTCTGGCTATCATGCCGAATGCAAAGAAGAGGGTGGATAAGTATCTGCCTTATTTCAACGAACTGGCTGAAAAGTATCACATCAATACTAAGTTGAGGTGGGCGCATTTTCTCGCCCAGATTGCGCATGAGAGTGGTGAACTGATCTATACACATGAGCTTGGGAAGGACTCTTATTTTGCGAAGTATGAGAAGGGTGAGCTGGGCAAGATGCTGGGTAATACGCATAAGGGCGATGGTGCCAAGTATAAGGGCAGGGGATTCATCCAGTTAACCGGGCGAAGCAACTACTCGAAATTTCAGTCTTACAGTATGCAGCCTGTATTGGAGAATCCGGAACTGCTAGAGCAGCCGGAGCTGTGTGTGGATGTAACAATGTGGTTCTGGGAGACGCATGGGCTGAATGAGCTGGCTGATGCGGATAAGGTGGTGAGTATTACGAAGAAGATTAACGGAGGCACGAATGGGCTGGCGAGCAGAAAGATGTATCTTGCCAGGGCTATGAAGGCCTTATAAAACGGAATGGCGTATGAAAACAAGACATTGGATATTGTATCTGTTTGTATGGATGGCGTTCTTCCTGACGCTGTTTCTGACGAGCTGCAGGACGAAGACCGTGACGCAGGACCATTTTATTAAGGACACCAGCGTGAGCAAGGGATTGGATCTGACTTGGCAGGAGCGGTTTGTGGCTGCCTTTGAGCAGATGGCGCAAGTGAGGAAGCAGGAGAAGGAGAGTAGCTATAGGGAAACAACGCATACCAGGGACAGTACTTCGACCATGGTGGATGCTGCTGGAAAGCCTATCAAGACGGAGAGTTGGCATGAGGTGATTTCCAACAAGGAGTCGAGGGAGGTGATGAGGCTGCAGGATTCTCTTTATGTGGTGAATAGGGAGGTGGAGAGGCAGCAGCAGCTTGTTCTGCAGAAGGATTCGCTGATTAGGCTAAAGGAGGATTCTATCCGGGTTCTGGGCAGGGAACTGACTAGAAATGAGCAGAGGCTTGTATCGCTAAACAAGTTTTCGACATATGTAGTTAAAGCACTACTTGTTATCATTCTCGGACTTCTTATCTGGTTATGGCATAGAAAGAAAGAATAAAACAATGAAAACAATTACAATTAATATCATCAAGAAAAGCGTGATGGGAGTGGTGGAAGGTCTTACTGCTACCATCGCGCAGCATAACCCGGAGGTGGATTTTCAGGCTATCTGGGCTAGCGATAGCGAGGAGGGTAAGCTGGATATTCATTATCGGGAGGCAGTGAATGACCTGGAAAACGAACTGACGAAATGGCTGGCGGCAACCAGTACTCAGTTTGATTTGCAGGCATTGGCAGGGAACCTGATGCTACAATTGAAGGTTCAGGACTTCTGGCCACCTAAGTTGAGCGGTCTGTTGAGCAATCAGATTCAGAACTATCTTGTGCATGCCGTTATGGCAGGGTGGCTGGGTGATTTCCCGGATATTAAGACTGCTGACTATGCCGGTATGGGAGTAAGTGATCTTGGTGCCATCAAGGAGCTGCTGCTGAAAAGGGAATTTCTCTTTGAAGAGATTGCCCGGCATGAGGATTCTGTTGCCAAGGATGGAGTTGGCAGTGCTGTGGTTGCTAACAGGGCTACTGATACGGAGATTAAGGTGGCGGATGGAAACCTGGTTCCGGGAGACAGGGCTTCTGATGATACTCAGATGGCAGTAAACGAGGTGCAGACGGCTGTACGCAAGGAAGATGCTGAGGAGAAGGAAGGCATCGGGGTGGCTGAGGCTGGTTCCAGACGCGAGGATAATGCCAGACAGCATTTCTGCCATGAGAGAGTGGATTGGAGCGGTGGCAGACCTCCTTTTGAATTGAGATAATGTTTCATTTATAAATTGTTGAAGATATGGATATTAAGAAAATTTCGCTAGACTTTGATATGGGGCAGGTCTGCAATGACGTGCTCGTAAAATGTTTTGTGATTAGCCAGAGCCTGATGGATGAGGCTCAGCAGGAGATTAAGGCATCTATCCAAAGTCCTGATGCGCCTGAAACACGGAGTATCATCAACCGTGCCGTGACGGAGGCCATCGGTAATTTGAAGGTGGCTGCACAGAGATACCTGACTACTGGTAGAACTGAGGACAACAACAGCCTGGAGCGACTTGTAGCCGGAATCAAGGAGTATAGCTATGCCGATAATGGGGATGGTACTTGGACGGAGATTGTTACCATTACCAAGGATGGCAATCAGAATGATGAAACTCGTATTGTTTATGAGAGGGGCAAGGAGAGGGCTGATCTGGAATATGAGAAGGTGAACTTCCTGCTGGAGATTCCGAACTGGAACATCGCTATGACTGATCCGCTGAAGAGCCACATGCATAAGTATATCGTGGACTATGTGATGGGGCAGTTTCTGGCTGACCAGTATGGGGATAAGGCTGCTGAATATGTGGAAAAGGCTAGCGGTGATTATAAAAACGTGAAGACTGACCTGACCAGCAGGGATAACTATACTAAGAGAAAGCCTAGCTTTACTTAAGAAGGGGATTTTCTTCTTTCTCTTCTCTTTTGAGATTCTTTTTCTTTTAGGTGTTTATGGATGAGCCTTCGCTGGACAGGGGTGGACCCTGGAGGCGAAGGCTCTATTCTGCTTGGAGGGACGGGGCTTGGAAAGCCCCGGAACGGTGGCTAGGAGGGGGACTTGATTCCTCTTCCTCTTTTTAGAACTTGCCGAAGCGACGGATGACCTCCAGGCGAGTGGCGAAGTACTGGGACATGGTCTTCATTTTCAGGTAGAGGGCTATGCGGAAATAGCGGTAGCTCTTGCTGACCATGTAGCTGGACTTCATTCCTCCACAACGACCTAGATAATGCCAGTTCTGATTGTCGTGGCTGCCGTACACCCACATGAGTGGAACGGAATCGGTGGTGAGGGAGTGGAGATAGCCGGTAATGCTGTCGGGGACTCCATCTTCATCGAACTTCAAGGTGCGAGTGACGATGATGCCGTGGTACTGGGTATCATCGCTGTAATCATAGCCCTTATCGAGGCAGATGACACTACCATCACGGAACTGGATGTAGGGGTGAGGGTAGGAGTTGATGGCCGTGAGCACGTTCTTGATGAGCAGGGTGCTCCATGCCTGATCCCGGATGGAATAGCAGAGGGCTACGGTATCTGCTGAGGCAGACTTGGTATTGTTGCTGACATCGAGGCAGAAGATGCGTGAGTTCTTGTAGTCGTAGATGACCTGACAACGCTGGAAGAAGTCGATAGGTGACTCTGAGAAGTCTATGAGCTGGCGCATCTGGGATTTGATGAGCTTTGTTTCTTCGGAATCACCGCTAGCATCCAGGAAGTAGTTGAAGAACTTGCCTAGGTGACTGACGATATTGAAGAAGGGACCATCGAGCACATCGGACATGGAAGCTATCTGAGACTCGGCTACCCTGTTGGCAGAACGATTTGTGACGAAGAAGACGGACTGATCGAGCTGCGTGATGGATAGCGGATTGGAGCAGACATCACGGCTGATAGGATGGATGCTGCTGTATGTGCCCTGTGCAGATACGTCCATCGCCCAGATACCATCGGTAGAGAACGCCATGAGAGGGTATTGGCCGAACTGACCCTGCGATAGGGCGCGAGTGGTGGCTGCTATGCCCTGGATGGTTCCGATACCTACCGTATTGATGGCATTGACCGGGAAATAGAAGGCGTTATCAGTCTCGGAGGTGTAAAGCTTGCTATTCAGCTCTACCATCGTATCTTCTGTATATGCGAATGAGGAGACGAGGAACTCCTCTGCTGATATTAAGAAATCTCCCATGTGCATAGATCCATTTAATTCGGAGCATGGTGTAAGGGGGAAGGAGAAGATGACTTCTTCATGTGTCTCCAGCCTTAATGCGAATATTACCATCTTTATGGCTCTGGTATCTGGGTAGAACTTAACCAAATTGGCAAGCATATAGGCATCTACATTCTTATCGCTTTCGCTACATGTGGCTTCTACGTATTTGGTTCCTGACGATGTGTTGAGTACGGTGACTATTTTGTGCAAAAGATAATGATAGGTAACTCCTGCCTCTTTTTTCAATATGGAGGCATTAGGGAACATGACTCTACGATTGAAGCCTGAGAATAGCTGTTCGTGGATTCCATAAAGATTGAGACGATGGTTATAAACATAGCTGCCTGATGCAAAGAGGCTGTTGTGTGACTTGTAATCATCTTTCATTTGTTCCTGCAAGGAGATTTCGTAGATAGCTTGCTTATCTACTGGTAGTACTTTGCTGGAGCAGCTTTTTAAATCTTCAACATTCATGGAACATACCTTGTAGAAAGTTGATGTATTTGATAATTTATTTTTGTACACATCATAGGAAATGGTTGGGAACTTAACTCGTACATATCCCACCCTGTCCTCTGTATTGAAGTACGTGTATTGATCAACTCTACCATTTACACCTAGTCCATAGTTTGGGCTATATATTGCGAGTGAGGTGATTTTCTGGGATGTATCTACATTTGTGACCGGTGGCGTGATGAAAACATCTATGGACTTGATAACATCTTTCCACTTTTTCAGCTCATCTATATCTCCCTGCAAGCTATATAGAAGAGAAACGTTACGAGGATAATAGTAGAATGCTACCTTATTGATATTTATATCAAATTCCTGATATTCTCCATCCAGACGTGCAAACTTGACTACATCTTTGATGTTTATCTTGCCCTTGAAAGTATCTCCCACGACATCAGAAGTATTGAATGTGAGATTTGCGCTTGCTACTGCATAGGAGTCGGGAACCTGAACAGGTATGAAGACCGGTGAGGAGTGCATAATCATAGAGTTATCGAACATGCGATAGCAATAACGTACAAAGAAATTGGCATAGAAACGGCCATTCCTGGCGATTGTGTTGTTGGTACGATTGACGAGCGCATAGATACTCTGGGTAATATCGGACTGCTTTTCTTCTTTGATGCTGGCACAGATTTCTCCCAAGCTGAAACTATCGTTGGCTACAACGCTGAATGCTTCTGCACAGGAGAGGCTGGTCTGCTGGAAACTATCTCTGAATCCATTGTTGCTACTTTTGCTGTCAATGCCTCCTAGATCGTAGTTCTCAGTATGATTTTCGGTGTCGATAGCAAAACCTAGTTCGAGGAATGGGGGCTTCTGTCCTAGATACAGATAGGAACCGTTGTCTGTATCTAAGTGGAAGATAGCATAATGAATGCCATCGGAGGCACAGATGACAAGAGTGTTGCCGACAGAATTGATGGATCTGATAGATACATCTGCATTAAAGGTATGTAGGATATTCATATAGGTGCCATCTTTATCGAACCAATGTAGGGATGCGGTGTTGGTATCGGACTGGATAGCGATAAAGTGCTTGTAATTGCCAGTTTCGTGTATATAAAGAAGCTTGGCGATACTTTTTGTGTTACCTACGAGCAATCCTTTTGGAATAGGTGTACCAGCGATGATGGCAGGGCGCAGTGCGCCATCATGCAGCTCTAGATTGCCGCAAAGTGATAGCGCACCGTTTTCTACAGCCATTTCGTCTGGTGTAAGGCTGAGGCCTTTGTAACGAATTGATTGTTGCATAAACTTAGAATTTATTATTTTACATTGAATTATTTATCTGCAATGGGCGAAATCAGCCCTGTTGATGACTATTAAAGCCTGATAATCTACATCATCAATCCTGATGCTCTTGCACTGATCAGACACGATAAGGTCTATCTCTGTGGCATTGGTAGGAATGCCGCTGATGAAGACAAACATGTGTCTGACCGTATTGACGCTGCATCCATGTAGCTGGCCTTTTCTGCCGGAGAGCAGGATGGAGTCGGGGAAGGAATCGGTTTTGATGATGTACATCTGACCATCCATAAAGCCGAAGCTGATCTTATCGCCCCGGGATAGGCTCAGAAGCTTGCATGGTTGCGTGCGGAGGGTGATACGGCCATTACGGTTGATGGTGAGTCCACGCTTCTTACAGCGTGGACGGTTGAGAATGATGAGTTCATGTTCTGTCTGCATAGTCTTTGGGTTTATGGAGCCAGAAACGGAAGTAATCGTTTTCGGCATCCTGATTGCGTACCTTAACATATTCGCGCGTGACATAGAAGTGCTGCTTCTGTACGGTAGGGTTCAGCTGGTAGTCGTAGAGCATAGCGGCAGGCTCTATGCGGCCATCGAAGGTGATCTCATACCAGTAGCGATGAAGAAAGAACCATCTGCGCTTACGGACTTCCTGAATGGTGGTGTAGTTGCTCTTATCCACCCGGCATGGAACGATGCTCCAGGAGCCATCCTGCCAAGTTTCCCGGGTCTCTATGGTTTCTCCCTTCTCGTCTTTTACTTCTTCGGTACTGTATGACTGCTGGATCTTGACGATGAGGCATACATCATTGACGAACACCTTAGCCATCTTGCGGTGGCAGAGCATGACGTATCTGCCTTTCCGGTCTCTGAGGAGGTCACGCTTCTTTCCGGGTCTATTGATGACGCATACGGTAGAGAGATACTTTCTGCGGATCATGGTAAGGATCTTCGGGAGATTGGCCTTGGCGTGCATGCGGTCGATGACCTTCTGGACCTTATCAAAGTTCTTCTCGGCTTCCGTCTGCTTGATGGTAACGGCCTTCTGTTCACGTATCTCCTTGACCTTTTCGCGTACCTGCTTGGTAGTCGGCACTTCGAGAACGTGACCGGTCTTCTTGTCGAGTTTGAGGTTAGACTTCTTTTTCATACTGATATAGTTTAGATATTACCTGTATTCTTGATGATGATTTCCAGGCTGTAATCATCACAAATATCCTTGCCGTTAGCCATGCGGTGATTGAAGGTGCAAGGGATTCCCTTCTTGTAGAGAGGGCACAGGAAGCAGTGCTCTGGGATTTCGCCCAACTCGGTGACGTGGGTTTCATCGCTTTTCTTCTTGCGATGTGTGAACTGTACTACGTAGCCGAAGTGGTCGTATAACTGACCAGGCATAACCGGTGTGACTTCTCTGAGCGATGGAAGCTTGTAGCCCATGCGCTTGATAAGCCAAAGGCGAAGGCATAAGAGGATTTGCTTAAAAAACTTTTTCATACTGCTAAATATTTACTTCTAAATTGATGTTGCGAAATTATGCTTTTTAGATGTAACAGGAGTGATAAGTTGCGCAACTTGGTTCTGAAACGACCAAATTGCGCAAGATAGCTGTTTACTTTCCTGATTCATCGTCAGATTTCTGATCAGGTTCTTGGTCAGAATCCTCCTTCTTTACAGGAACCTTATGCTCGAAGACATCCATGATCTTGGTCTCGCTGAGGCTCTTCACCTCATAATCGATCATGGTTTTGCCCATCACCTCATCAACATAGCGTCTGGCACGCTCGATAGATTTTGCCTGAACGAGGTAGTTATAGTAGGAACGCTTCTCCTTTTCGGTCTTTTCATCAATGGTGATGAAGGCGAGGCGAGCCTTGAACCAGAGATCATCATCATCAACGTCTGAGAAGAAGATCTCTCCATAATTTGCCCGGTTGATGTTGGCAACTTTCAGTTCTCCTGAAACATAAGGCGCCATCTCCTCGATGATGCTTGCCTCTGCCTCGGTGAAGGATAGGGCATCTACGGTGTAGAGTTCGGTGACGGTTTTTTCTGAACCATCCTCCATGGTCTTACCATAGCGCACCTTGCACTCGAACCATGTAGATGTACGAGAACGGAGTGAGGTGCCATTGCCTACGCCAGTGAATGACTCCTTGGATTTTGGTTGCTGAGCTGGTGTAGCAGCACTCTTTGTTTCTTTCTTGTCTGTCATAATCTTAAATCTTTAATTTATTATACATTATTTAATGGATAGCGCTGAGGCTATTGCTTGTCTTCTATGGGCGGCATTCCCTTGGGTGGAAGGTATTTCTTAGCCTGAAAGTACATCACACCGCCCTGGCATCTGCGTAGATAGTCGTTATATTCTATCTTTGCCAGATTTTCATCTTGGGAGGAGAAAACGGAACGAGCCTTTGCACGTGGGTATCTCTCCATCACGTGGTACTCGATGATGTAGCCCTGCTTGATGTACTGAGCATCCTGCCATTTGATGAGAAGGGAATCTATCTTGCTCTCTGACTTCTTGATGGCATTGTAGAGGTCATACCTTTTTTGCTGATCGGCTCCCGGTATTTTCTTAAGCTGGAAGTACTGCCGGGAGCTGGCGCGAAGCTGGGCTACCTCCAGGAAGAAGCTGCCATTGTCATCCTCCGGCACATCATTTCCGTCAGCATGGAGAATGATTTCATCTACTCTCTTCTCCAGTTCGATGGATTTTTTGAGCAGGTCTTTATCGCGAGTTTTCCAAAACTCGCGCTGGTTTGTTCGCATTTCTGCGACCAGCTTGTGGAATGCTATTGCTTTTTCTTCTCTCATATTACTTGATACCTAATGTTTGCTTGATTTTTCTGATACGTTCTTCCTCCTGAGGGAGGAGGTTGCCATTCTCATCCACCTGACATAGCTGTTTGAGATTGTTGCTTCCTTTGGACAAACGTACCCATTTGTGGCGGCCATCATGCTCTAGCAGACGGTTGCGATGCTGTGCCTCACGGAGGAGGCGCTGCTGGTGCTCTTCGTGGGAGACCTTGGAGACTTCATTTTGTACTCTGTTCATAATGCTACTTGTCTTCTGATTCTGAGTTCAATATCTCAAGGCGAGCTTTCAGGGCATCGAAGTAGAGGCTCATGCCGTGATATTGGGACAGCAGTAATGCACCCTGTTCTGGTCCGATTGTCTTGGCAATATTTGCAAAGCCATTATCCTGGATAAACTTATGGAGCTTCAGTAAGCGTATTCTCAACTCTTTGAACTCGATTTCCAGGCGGTCCTTGAAGTCTTCGGCTATCTGGTATGACTTCTCGAACACATCCTTAGGGGACCAGGAATCGTATGTGCTGCCATCCGGGTTGGTGTACTGGACGTGATAGCCTGGAGTATCTGGGTTGCCTTCGGATGCTCTTGCCCATCCTTTGGCTACTGCGGCAGATTTTACCATGGGTTCTGCCTTTACCGTTTTGGTACCAATGTACTGCTTTAAAGTTGTTTCTTCCATAATTTTTATATTTTATGATGTTATTATATGTTTATACTAATCTCTTGGTAATGCTACTGTTTCATGTACCACCTCGCTTTCTTTGTTAGAGGAATGAATGCCGGACGACTCTCGTCTTTCCGAGCGTCAGATTAAAAATTATTAAGTGATTACATTGAGCGCAAAGATACAGTCTCAAATGTGTTGAACTTGATGTTGTTTGCCGTTTGCGGTCATTCATTCGCTGATTATACACTTGCTCTAGAGGGCGCATTTCTGGGCTTGCTCATTGAGCTGTATCACTTTCTTATAATGGGCTGCAGTAGCAGGATCCTTGAAGATGTGGGCCAGCTTCTCTGTGTCGAAGTTTCTAGCTGGCTTCTGTCTTTTGGGACGCTTGGCAGCGATGCCAAGTAGCTGGTTCTGCAGGCTCTTTTCCTGGTATGCCTTAAACTTTTCGGGATGGGCTTTTCTCCATTCCTTTTGGTAGGCCAGTATCTTTTCCTTATTCTTCTGATAATAGGTGTTCTGATACTGCCTTCTTTTCTCCGGATACCGTTTCTGGTACTCCCTCCACTTTTCGGGGTGCTTGGAATACCACTCCTTGCTATACGCTTTCATCTTCTCTTTATGTTTGAGATAATAGGCGTGGCGAGTGGCACGGATCTTTTCTGTTCTTTCTTCCAGGGTCATATTGCTTTTACAATCATATTATGCTTTTCCTTTATAATCTATACCTTTCTTTTTGAGAAACTCTTTGGCTGCATCAAAGCTGTCAAACTTCATTGGGCGAGTGAAACGATCATTCTGGTATCTGTATCTCTGCCACCAATGATTTTTGTACATGATGAAGTACTTCACTTCATCCGTGAAACCCGGGAGTCTCTCCCCATTAAAGAATCTGGGAAGACGAACCGAAATAATTTTTATCTTCATAACTATTCCTTTCTTCTACGATTCTTGATATGTAATGCTAAAGCGCAAAACGACAACAATAGCACTAATAATTGTCCTGCTTCCATATTACTTTTCCTCCATTTGCCTAATCATCTATTATCTGGGAATCCTTTGAAATGTAATCTTGATCAATTCGGATATGGGCATCAAACATAATGCATCTTGCCAAGACAAGAAGGGTATGGTCGTTGCTTACACCTGAGAACATAGGGAATGATACGGTACACTTCTCGGTTTTGAGCGTAATCTTCTTGTTAGCTGTGTAGAGATCATTATCATCAGACGTGTAAGGCATAGACAAAACTCTATATGTGCCATCACTACTATTTGACATAAGAGTGAATTTATATTTTTTCTCTGCATCATCTTCACTGATTGTAACATATACATCCTTCATGTTGAAACTACCATCTCTTACCTCTAGCTCAAAGCTATTATCGTACTCTGGATCATCAAAATCTATATAGGTCATCATGTCTTCTGCCAATGTAGAGAGCAGGATGGTTCCATCACTCTCTTCTTTCAGGTGGGAGAATGCTCTGCGAATCTCCTGCGCAAAGCTTTCAACACATTTCTTGTTGACAATATTCTCTATCTCTGCAGACAAAGACTTGCTCAACAGCTCTGTAAAATTAGGCAATTCGAGACGAGTGGATGGAGCGTTCTTCTGCAGGTATTCACGTAATTGCTTTCTGTAGGGTGAATCAAATCCACAATAGTAATCTTCGATTTCACGTAATGCTGCTCTCGTAGCAGCTTCTTGTGCAGCCTTCTGGATAATACTCTTATCAAGAACAGGCGCGGTGATTTTAATTTCTGTGTCCATAATTATTTGAATATTAAAATTTCTCTAAAATTAATGTCTATTAATCCTCCGACTGAATGATTGCACCAACAAAACATCCATTCGTCAGTATCGTTTTTTGCTTTCCACATCTTACCAGGATATAGTCCTGTAGGTTGTGAGTGAGTGTAATCTAAAAGTCTATCAAAAGTCTCTTGTTTCATTAAAACGAAATCTTTGTCAATGGCAAGAATCTCGCTTCTATCAGGTGCTTCCCAACCAATATTCTCTTTAGGCAACGGTGGAATCTGCTCTAAAACAGAATCATCTATTTCGTTGATACGAAAGCCATTGATCTTTATATCGGAATTAACCGTAACTATGAACAGACTCATAAAAGCATCTTTGACTTTTTCCTCATCAAAGCTATCTTTAACCGATACGTTGCACTTAATTACTAAATTTCTCATTATTTCTCATTTAACTGTTTGGCTACTAATTTTACTAATCTATCCTTCATTTTTCCATGAAGTTCAGGATGCATTACCTTTACAGCAGCTTTGGCATCCATCAGATTTTTATGTTTCTTAACAGCCTTATAATATTTCTTCATAAAGGAGTCTAAGTTTTCGAAAGCCTCATTTACTTCATTAGCAAAATTGCTATCAGAGGCTCCTTCTACTTGTGAAACAACCTGTTCTTTGCAAAATATAATTGCATCGAACTCTTCTCTTGTTATGCTAACATTCATACGCTATTTGAATTTAACGATAAAAAACTCGGTACCAAGCCACTTGTCGGGGCACATGCCCTTCTTTGGTTTGCCAATGCTGATGCTCTCAATCTTCTTTTCAATACGTGGACTATCCTTGCGGTAGCCGTTAATGAAGAGGACGTGAGTAAAAGGACGATAAGACGCTTTTACATAAAGTATGTCGTCTAAAGTTACATTCATAGCTACTTCAAAATAACCTATAGTCAGACGTTGAATCCAATACGGCTTAATCTCCCGATACTCCTCGGTCTTTTCGCCAGCAGCAATCATATCGAACCATTGCTTGCTGACGGTGAGGGTCAATACTTTCTTCTTCATCACCTCCTTCCAGTCTGTTGCGAGAATATCCTCAGAATCTTTGAAAACACAAGGAAAGAATTTTCCATCGCATACAGCCACAATAGTCTTAGAGACAATATGGATATAAGCTCCACATTCTTCCCAAATTACCCTTCTCACTTTCTTACCCTCCTTCATTCTTCTCAGAGCCTCTGAGAAGTCAAATGTTTCCTTGTTCATAGTTAATTGTCATCTAATAGTTTATCTAAACTTAACACAAGATGTCTTTGCCAATCATATAAAATATATGTAGATGGTACTATAAAACCCGCAAATATCCCTGCAATTCTATAGAAAAAGCAAGTTACCAAGAAAAATGGTATTGACACCACCATAAAGAAAATCATAATGAAAAATATGATGTTTACAATTACTTTCTTCATTTCTCACTTTCCTTTCTATTTATAAGTATTAGTTCAACTAATTTATTACCTTCTCTAATTTCTTTTATTTCCATTTTCTTAATTTCTTAAAATTCGACATTTCGTTATCTTGTTGGCACAATGGGGTTGAGATTCGTTCAGCGCTATGGTGATGCGGCTCTCTAACTCTGATTGTGTCTCACGTTCTTTACGCTGTGGGGGGGTGAGCAAATCTCCTATGACTTTATCACCCGATGAGAAATACATGATGATCTTCATATTGCTTCTTTTTTGGTGAAACTACTTTTTGATGTTATGGTTCCTCCTCCTCCTGATTATCTTGTTTCTGCTTCCAGCCTTGGCAGGTTGGCTCCCAGAAGAAATGGTGGTCGAAGAAGCGAGTGCAGTTGCCCAGGCGCTTGGACTCTTTTCTGAGGGTGAAGAAACGGCAGTTCTTGCACTGCTTATTCTTGTTTCTTGTCATCAGCCACAGGAAGATGACAGCTGTGGCGATGAGGAGCATCATAAAGATGATGAATGTGAGTTCTGATTTCATTGTTACTTTTTCTTTTGGGTGATTTTACTTAATAGCTTCTTGTTTGCCTCGGTGTCTGGATCTGCGTGATAGACCATGCTGACGGACTGCTTGGCTGACAGGGGGACGTGCTGCATGTAGTCGTTGACCTGCTGCATCACTTCTTCCAGGGAGCGGCAGAGGACGTATTTGTAGCCGGCTGCATCCCAGTATGCCTGGAACTCCTTCTGATGGGCTGACTGCTGATTGGTGTGGCCGTACTTCAATTCTATGCCCAGAGCGTGGTAGAAGACCTTGTGGGGGCTGAGATCTCCGATGTTCTCTTCTCGGAAAGATGGGAGAGCAAGGATGAGGTCGGGAACGCCCGCAACTACTCCTGCTGCAGCATTGATGGCTATCTTCTTGCCGGAGGATTCAGCCTCGTTCTTGGGATGGAAGAACAGATGCCAGAAGGCTGGGTACTGCAGACGGAACCATTTTACACATGCTATCTGCAATGCGCCCTCACGCTGTTTCTTGCGTGCAGGAGGGTTCTTTTCACTTTGTTGATTACTGCCATTAAGAATGGCTTCTAAATCTTCTTTCTTCATAATCGTATGAATTTTAATTGTTCTGTTTACTTAATCGCTGAGGAGACTTTTGAGATAATTTTGTGTCTGATCATCCAAGTCTGCCAGTGATTGTTCTTCTTCTGCTACCGAAGGGTTCCAGACGATGCCCAGTTCTGCCAGCGTGCCATTTTCGTAGGCTTGCTTTAGCATCCTTGCCATTGAGCCGTTTGGATCCTTTGCAGCGTGTTCTATGAAGCTGAGGTACTTTTGTCTGAGGGCTTCGGTTTCAGCCTTCTCCTTTGCCTTCTTTGCCTCTTCCTTCTTCTGCAGGCGTGCTTCTATCTCCTCTCTGGTTTCCTCATGCTGAGGCTGAGGAGGGGATGGAGGAGGGCTAGGCTGCTTTGAAGTGGACTTCTTGGAGGCTGAGGCTTCGATGGTAGGGTTATCGAAGGTACCTTCCATCAGCTGCTCGTAGTTCTCGGGGTCGAAAATCCAATTGAAGGAGATATAGCATCCTCCATCCTTGCGCCCTGATAGCAGATCTGAGTCTAACGCCTTGCGTAGCATCGGCTCGATGTCTTCGAAGGAGTAGTCTGAGATAAACTTGGCTACCATCTTCTTGCGGTCGGGCGTCATCTTGGATATTGGCTTTACCCCGGTACCAAGAAAGAGACGGTTAAAAAGTCGAAGGACTTCTGAGAATTGAGCATCCGCATCGTGCAACTTTTTTTCTTTTCTTTGTTAGGGGGTTCGGGGGAAAGGCTTTCTTTTGTTTCTTTCGTTTCTTTCTTCCCTTTTCTCGCAAGTGTGCCCTTGTCTGTGCCCTTACTTGTGCCCTCATCTGTGCCCCTAATTGCTGCGGAATCTTCTGAATCTCCTTTATTTAAAGGGGTTTCGGGAGTGTTAATCTGTGCCCCTATCTGTGCCGTAGCTTGTGCCCTTTGCTGTGCCCCAGTTTTCTGCTGTGCCCTAGCTTGTGCCCTTTGTTGTGCCCCATCTGTGCCCTTGTCGGGTGGTTGCCCCACCAAAACTATTTGGCTATCAGATGTTTGTGGCTTTTTCTTCTGTGCCCTAGAGTGTGCCCCTATCTGTGCCCTATCCTGTGCCCTTACGTCATTTCGCCATGGTATGATGCAGTGGGAGAGGGGATGTGAACTGTTAATGTACACTATGGTTGAGGCTCTGGGCGAAGAACATTTTGTGATGATCTTGTCGGCAACCAGCGTATCTATGGCTACTCTGATGGTCTTTACCGTGGTGCGTAGCTGCAGGGCAAGATCGCGATAGGAGAGGGTTACAGCACCTGCCTCGTTGTGGACCGAGGACAGGAGCAGGTGGATAAGCACCTGCACGACAACCGGGCGATGGAAGTATCTCCATTGCAGCAGTTCGGGAGTCAATATGTAGCCATCTGATTTCATTTACATTATTTTATTTGGAATATATTACTTTACCTTTGTCTATTCTATATAGTTTCTGCCTCAGTAGCTCTAAATATTTCGTATGCCACTTACCAATCTGCGAAATATAGTAATGAGTAATGTTTAAACGTAGGTATATTCATCTGATAAGAGCATGACAGGCTCACCAACTCCCATTACCCATTCTCCACGCTTGTTGTCATATCCATGAGGTGGATCTATAATAGTATGAATGCTTCCATCTTTCAAATTAGCAAATTGGGGACCATTAGCATAGCAATGTTTGACTTTAACTTGCTTTGACTCTTGTTGTCCTTTGCATTTTGCAAGTTTTGCCTTGTATCGTTCTGTTACTTCAATCATCCCCAGGGTGTATGATTTTCCTTTAATTCCACAATTAGAACATGTGTACTCATCAAACACTCCTTTTCTGCTCACTTTGCTCACCAAATTTTGTTTTACCCAATGGTGACCTCCGTAATTCATTGGTACTTTTCTCATATTTTCTTCTTTTATATCCTTTGCAGGATGGTTACTAAACTATGTTACAAACGAACTGTCTTGCCATCTTCTGCAAGTTTAAGCTTCTCGATATCAATAGAAGATAATAGCCATTTATCTTGGTTTGTTCTAGATGGATGACCATCCTTGCATATTTTGTTAATAACCAGATGTATATTGCCATAATAACGATATGTATGATCAGTGTACATTCCTTCGTCCCAAGGCTCAATCTTGCTAACCATACAAGGCTCATCTCTATAATTTAACACAATATCGCCTTCCTTGAAAGGAAGTGTGCTAATCAACTGTTCTGTCAAATCACTTATATCAAAATGGTTTTTCAGAATGACCTGTTTAATATCAGCGATTTTAGAATATATTTCTTTCTGTTCTTTTGTTAAGTCCATATTACTACTTATTTATGCCCGAAGGCGGTTAGTCAATCTATTCGCACGGAAGATGCTTTCTGTGTTGGACGTAGCACTTATGCTTAAGGCAGTACTTGCCGTTGATGCAGTTGCGGCCATCCTTGCATAGAAGGCATTTCCGGAGTGCGTAGTTATTATTTGGTGATTCGCTCATAATAGTAGGTTACTATCTGGTGCTCGTTTGGCTTGGAGCCATTGTTGCGCAGGGTGAGCGTATCTACAATCTCATCGTATGTACTCTGAGACATTTGGGCTACCACGTTTTCATCGTGTATGCCCTGGGATAGCATCTTGATGCCAGTGAAGATGATGCAGCTCCACAGGCTGATGCATAGAATCATTTTCAATTTCTTCATAATCGTTCAATTTTTAAAATTAGTGGACGGTCAGGGATTCGAACCCATCGTCTTCTCTGCTTAGTCCTTTTTCGCAGATATCTAAAGACAAATAGTAATCAAGAATATCAATTGGATTTTTAATAATGGACATCGCCCCCAATGGGCAAAGACACTACCGTCCGTGTTGTAGGGTAAAGGATGCCTGGAGGTCAGATAAATTGCAAGAATCATAAAGAGATCGCCAGTCTTCGCATATTATCTGGTATATCCAGGCACCCTTTTGAACCTTGAAAAACTAAATAGAATCAGCTTGTCACTTACTCACGCAACCGACAGCATATTTTACAACAAAAATACGTTATATATATCAATTAATGTGTCCGGGTGAATGTTTCACGAAGTCCTGAACCTTGTTGGCACAAGCATCCAGTTCTGAGATACGGAGGTGGCATCTGGTGGGCTTGCCTTCCTCGTTGTATTTCCAGTGTTCCTTGACATATCCCATTTTTACCCATCGTTCTACGTTTCGCCTGCCGTAGGTATTGAACGCCTTTGCCTGGCTCACGAAAGGCCGCTTTCCTACAGCCTTTCCCAGTTCCTCCTGCACCACGTTACGGATGGCAGACAGGAAGGTGTCGAAGGACATCATCTTATCCTCGAACTGAATTTGTACTACCTGGTTCATATCTTTTGTTATTTGATTCGTGTTACACTTATTGTTTTCTTCACTCTGTTGGTCTTGGTCTTGAACTTGCGTTCATAGATGAGTCCGAGATCTGTGCAGGTGGTTTTGACCGATTGCAATCTGTCGATGGGAAAATCTATGGATTCTCCTTCGGACAGATCTCTGATAACCGATCTGAGTGGAGTCTTGTTTCTTTCTTTTGCCATATCTATACCTTATTTATATTAATACCTGTTCCATAAGGGAGTTGATGGACTCCTTGATGGTCTGATTGTCACTTTCCATATTCCTGGCGCATCTTCCGATGATGAGCTGGATGAGTACCTCCTTGATTTCTTCATCCGTCAGATCCGTAAATATGTTCTGCTTGAATCTTTTCGTATAATAGCTTTGTATCTCTTCCATTGACATTTCGTCTAAAACATCTTCTGGCTCAACTTCTATACATACATCAACATCAGTCGTAACAGTCTTACTTATATACATTATTTGCCTCCTTTCTTTATAGTGAATCTGTCTTACTGTTGTCTTCCTTATATTCTTCCTGATGAGTCTGAATATAGTTTCTGATGCGGTTGGTAGTCAGGTCGAAGCATCCTACGAGATAGGATAGACCGCACTCATTTCCGTTCTTCTCAGCGATTTCCTTAGCATCGGCTATTCGCTGGGTGATACTTGAGCAGATAGAGGTGAAGAAATCATTTTCCTTCTGCTCCTCTTCTTTCTTCTCCTCTTTGTCATGTATGTAGGAGCCATCCTTGATGCCTAGGTATTTTTCAGCGAAACACTTTACATCAATAATATTGTATCCGATTCTTCTGTTTGCAACGTCAAACTCTTTTCTTAAGATACTACGATTGTAGTAGTCTCTTAATACTTCATCAGATATTCCAAGGATAAAGCATACTTTATCTTCTGTGAGGTAATTGCCAACCTTTTCTTCTATGGCTTTCCAGTCAATATGAGTTATTTTCTTATTTTCCATCATTTTTCTCCTATTTTATTTGGTGTTTATTTATTTATTTATTAACTTTGCAACGCAAATTATTCATGGAGGTCTCCTCCTTCTCGGCAGACAAGTCTGTTATGGAATGCTCTGCGAAGAGAAAAGAAACTAGCCCTTGGTCCTGTGCCGAGGGCTTTTTCGTTGCAGGTCCGACTTCTTGCAGCGACCTCCACACCATGTTGATGTGGTCGTAAAGGTCGAGAAAGGAGGAGACTCCATAATGAATAATTTGCAAACAGAAAATGGCAAGAAAGAAGTTTTTTGCCGATACATTCGTAAGGGTGGTAAGATTATCTATCCTAAGACAGGTAACTTTTTCCATTTCTTTGTCTAAGTGTTAAACTTAGCTTGCCTATTTCAAGGGAGGAGGGTCACAGGCTTCTCCCTTTTTTATCTTTTATCCATCATCGGTTTTCACCGATTCCAGAAATATTTTCTTTTCTACCATCATTTTTCTCCTATTTTATTTGGTGTTTATTTATTTATTTATTAACTTTACGGTGCAAAAGTAATAAAAATAAATTGAACTACAATAAGAATATATTGTATTTTAAGAAATATACAATATATTTATATTGTCTTAACACTATTTGAATATGAAAGTACAATATTTAAAGATTAATATCGGACTAGCTATAGAGCAGCGTATTAATGAATTGGGTATTTCAAAGTCTGAATTTGGTCGAAGAATAGGCTTAGCTAGTCAAAACGTTAAGAAATTCCTCGAAAGGGAATCTATTGACTCAAGCAAACTCGTAGAAGTCTGTCAAGCTCTGGACTACGATTTCTTTTCTTTGTATGTCGGCAAAACATGTGAGGGCAATACTTCTTTATTGAATGTGAATAGATTAAAGACAATTATATTGGATAAAGGTTTATCTAATATAAGTTTTGCTGCTTCAATAGGTTTGTCTAGAAATGAACTTGATGCTGTTTTGGCCGGAAGTGATTTGTCTTTAGGGCTAGTTGAAAAAATGGCTGAGGCGTTGGGAATCAAACCTGTTGAATTGATAAATGGCGCATCTGCTACAACTGAGGCTGCAGTAAAGGGTGATCAAGCTATGTATGAAGAGTTGATTGCTCTAAGAGCTGAGAATAAGTTGCTGAGGGAAATCCAGGGTCTTTCTGAAAGAAGTCAGGTACATGTAGGATAATAGATATAAATCTAAAATTAAATTGAATATGCTTATATTTGATATTAAAATTAATGATGATGGTCTAATCAAGATTTCTGACTTTTATGTTGGAATGCCTTATTCTGAAATGAGGCAAATATTATCTCGTAAAAATGTAGAGATAAAAGAATCTCCTAGCAATGAGCCTGACCATACAACAATTACGATATGCGAGCTTCGCTCCTACGAACTTTATGATGAGTTCTTTATACAAATAGAAGTGTATAAAACTGAATTTGTTAGTGCTGTTGCTTTGGGTGCTGCACCATCTAATATGCATCAATACAATATGGCAAAATTAGACTTAATTCATTTGTTTGATGATATTGCAAAAAAGTCGAGCTTGAAAGTAATAGATGTAGAGTTGCAAAGAATATTGGGGATAAAAGGTGAATATTTATGTAACGACAAATATGCTGTTTCAATGCAGCTGGAAGGTGATTTTTTGTTTTTGATGGCTTTTGAACCAACTGATAAGAATACAGAAACAAACTCGGACGTTAAACCAAGTCTTAATCCTGTGTTTCGTTTATTATACATATTCTATTTGTTAGGTTTAGTTATTGCTCCATTATGTGCTTTTGTTTCCTTGTGTACGCAAGGTTGGCTTCGTATTTTCTTATGTTCAATTGTGGTATACTTGTCACCAATCGTATTTTTTGTCCAAGCAAATCACATTAGGATGTGGATTGAGGCAAAGAAGCATGGAGTAAAATTAAGTAAGTTGTCTTGTTTGGGGGTAAATCCATTGATTGGACTATGGTTTCTCCTTAATATACCTTCTTACTTGTGGTGCATTGCTTGGAAAATATCTACAGATAATGGATTTTGGGAATATTTTACTGATATATCACCAGTATTTATCTGGTTGATATTATTTATCTCATTTCTTAAAAAATATAATAGTAAAGAGTAAATATAATGATAGAAATGGAGAATGCTAATATAGACAGAAAACTGAGGCTTTCAAAGAAGTTCTTTTGCTTTGGTCTAGTGACCTTCTGCATAGGTTTCTTGATGATTGGCTTTGCAATAGGTAGGTTGTCATCTTCTTCAAGTAGTGCTGAGGCTGATGCCTTCCAAACAGAGGTAACTTCAGGAGGCAAGGTATATGTTTCAGATAGCCCAGGTTCCAGGCGATACCATAAGGATCGGAATTGTCAGGCATTAAAGCGAAGTACAGGCCATATAACTGCTACTGATGAGGCTAATGCCATCGCTCAGGGCAAAACATTATGTGGCTGGTGTGGAAAATAATAATGATTTAATGTTTTAATAAAGTATGTTTAATTAGGATAAAGCAATTATGAAAATAAAACTAAAATTGATATTGATGCTCATCGTGTGCCTTCTTTGTTCGTGTAGCAAGGAAGGCTTGAATGATGCAGATGAGGAAACGAATGTTGTTTCCTGGAATGATACCAGGTATGGCGTTTGTTATTCTTGGTGTACGGTTCCTGCTAGGCCTGCTCCATCAAACGATAAGTACTTTGGGGTAAACTTGGCTTTGGAGAACTCTGAGCATCCTGGTAAGAGTTTATATCTTAGTTGTGTTAACTACATATATGGAGAGAAGGTTGATTTAACAACTGATAAGTATGATTCTGGCATAACGTTCAATGATGGCAGACAGACTTATTCCTTTGAGGGTGGAAGCTCTAAAATAGAGGCTGGCAGCTATTATGTCCTTTCAAGAAAGGGAGACCGTATAAGCGTTGCTATTCATCTTCTCTATTCTAGCGGTAGCCATGATAAGGACAAACTGGATGTTGAGTATGAAGGAAAGTTGGGGGATAGTGATTATCTGCCAGCAGAAGATTGGCAGAATAAAGCTAGTTACAGCTATGACTTCACCAGCGATGGCGTTTCCTACATGTATGGCAAATGGGCTGAGTTTAATATTAAGGACGGTATTGCCTTCTTCTCTTGTTATGCCTTTGAAAAGGGTAATAGAGAAAAGACAGAGACTAACTTCGATATGACAGTAAACAACTTCGAGTTAGGCAAGAAGATAGATCTTTCTGACCGAAGCTATTATAGATGGAGTGATTTTGTGCCCTATGATAATGTTCTCCCCGGCAGTTATATGTATGTGACTTTAGGGAAGAATGGTTACGAGATAACAATTGAATTGCTCTATAAAGATAGAAATGGAGAAAAACATCATCTTTTGATAGAGTATAATGTATGTAAGTAATTAATCGTAAATTATTGCAGAATTGTTGCATCTAGTACATTTGATATATTAGTAAACAGAAGTAAATATGACAATAACGCTTATCATTAACAGCAGAAAATTGCAAAGTGTTGATAATTAGGTGTTTTTGCTCTAAAGCTTGATTTTTAGATGTTTGAAGGTGCTTTTTTTGTTGTGTTTGACACGTAAAACACGACAAAAACGAACGATTGTTGCAAAACAGTTGCAAAAAATAAAGTGATATGGCAACATTTAAAGTTATAGTATCAAAGAAACGATCTGATGGTTATTATCCTGTTTACATTCGTATCTTGCATAATCGTCAGAAGTTGTTAGTTAAGACCGATAAGTTTGTTGGTGACAAGGGATTGGTCAAGAGTACAAAAGAGGTGAAAGACTCTTTTGTGCTAGCATCCTGTATGACCCTAATCAATGAGTGGATTGAAAAATTGAATAAGATAGATATAACCGGTTGGACGGTGTATCAGGTTAGGGAGTATCTGCTGTCTTCGTCACAGGATATTTGCTTTTCAGACTTTGCACGTTCCTTTATAGATTCACTTAGCGGAACATTACAACATACGACTCTTCTTGTTTATGAGGGTGGATTGCATAATCTTGAAAATTTTGCAGGAACAAATAAGCTGATGTTTTCTCAGATGACTGTACGCTTTCTGACAGAATGGCTTAAAAGCCTGGAGAATAAGAATAGCTGCAAATGCTATTATCCGACTCTGATGAAGCGTATATATATGGAAGGTATGAGGAAGTATAATGATGAGGAAGCAGGTTTGATGCCAATTAAGTTCAATCCTTGGAATAAGATCAAGATAGAGAAAATGACTGTACCTAATAAACGAGCCATTACTTTAGAGGAGTGCAGGAGTTTCTTTGCGGTTACACCAAAATTCGAAGGGCAAAAGCTGGCTTTAGATGTATGTAAGATGATATTATGCTTAGCTGGTATAAATGTAGCTGATCTTTTGGATATGAAGAAGGAATGCTACTATGATGGTATTCTTCATTATGAGAGGAAAAAGACAAGAACGCATCGTAGTGATAAGGCCTATATAGAAATGAGGGTTCCTGAAATGCTTTACCCTACTTTGGAGAAATATCTATCAAAGTCGAATGATCCTTATCTTTTTACGTTTCATACGAGATATTCCACTTCCCGGTCAATGGGCACGAATTTGGGTATTTATATTAAGAGTATCTGCAAAAACTATCTGGGTATGCCTGATGATGAGTTTTATACACCTTATACTTTTCGCCATACTTGGGCCACTATCGCACAGAATGATATAGGTGCCAACTATGCAGAGATAGGATTTGCGATGAACCATGCAACTACTCATAAGATTACGAGCGGTTATGTGAAGCCGGACTTCTCCAGAGCTTGGGAACTGAATGAGAAGGTGGTGGAGAAGGTCTTCTTCACCAATGATCCGAGCAGACGTACGCAAGAGTATCATGCTCCTGTATTTGAAAAGGTGGAGGAGACGTTTGAACTTTGTGCTGATGCCTACTTTATGGGCGAGGTGGTTGGTCATGTGGATGGCAAGGGCTACCGGAATACGGATGACATAATACGGCAACTGATGGATAATATCAATGATACCGTGCCTAAGAACTGCACTATACAGATTAAGGTGAAGAACGTGACCAAGAACCAGACTAAGTACTTTGAACGAATGCGTGACATTAAATAGAGTAATTTGGTTAATACGATTAAATATAAGACTAATAAGGGTTAAAATCTAGCGGTTTTACCCATTTTCTTGACAGGCAGTCTTCTCTAAAGTAGCGAAAAATTTAGAGAGGGCTGCCCGAATTGCGTTTTAGCCATTATTAACAATTTTGAGATTCTTGATGTTGATGGTGGTTTCCTGCTTCTCGAAATCATCTTCAAGCTTCATGAATGTTTCTTCTACCGACAGATTGCGAGTTTCATCGCTATTGAATGAAACTGACTGCAATTTTGGTGCTGCATAGGGTAGGAACTTGGCTACCATCGCCAAGCGACCGGCTGGCTCCTGTATAGAATATAGATCATTCTCCAGAGAATATCCTTTCTCGTTACTGCCATTGAGATAGCCTACAATGGCATCACGGAGGCTTTCCCTGACACTTTTTGTGACCTTGTTGGGCGTACCAGCCTTACGTCCACCAGTCTTTTTTCTTTTGCTTTTTTGATTGGATTCATTATCTTTCTGTGCTGCCATATTACCTAATTATTTGATGTTACTGATAGTTTTCTGGTGCAAATATAGCGAAAAAATGGATAAGTAGGTGATCGAATTGCGCAATTTATCAAAAACCTTAGCGAAAAACGCATTACTTTTACACTGTTTAAACATTTAAAATCGATTTTTATGGGACTTATTGGAAAAATTGCCAAGGGGCTTACCGGCTCTGTAGGCGGAATCTTAGGCGGTGTGGCCAGTGCTGCAGGTGGACTGATGGCTGCTAAAGCCCGAAACAAAGGATATGATCAGTATATCCAGATGTATCAAGACCGATTGCAGCAGGTGAAGGATCACCGTGACAACTTGTATTATCAGGATCCTACGCAGACAGCGGAGAATCAAGTAGCCGTGACCAATGCCCAGCAGGTATTGGATAACGCTACACAGACGGCCAGGAACACCAATATCGTGAGTGGTGGAACTGATGAAGCGGTGGCGATGAGCAAGCAGGCTGCTCAGGAGCAGGTGGGCAAGATGATGCAGGAGGCTGCCGTACAGGGCGCTCAGACTAAAGAAAATGTGTGGAATACTGCTGATTCGCAGATAGACCAGATGACTAACTACATCGCTACTGCCAAGCGTGACAAGGCACTTTCGAAGGCGCAGGGGATCACGGATGCCACTAGCGGACTGGCAGGTGCAGCAAGTAAGTTACCTATTTAAGAAAGGAGGATGTTATGGGATTTACAATTGATGATTTAACTCCTAAGCGTCCGGCTACTGCCGTTACTCCTGTTACTGATTTCCCTGATGATAATGTGGTGAAGCCGGAGGTTGCAGCAACAGTTCAGACCACTGCAGCAGAACCGGGAAAGGGTACAGCCATAGATACGACCGGTATTACTGGGAATGGTGGCAAGGAATCTTTTGCTGATCAGCCAACCGAGGAAGTTACCAAGGTGGAGCCTAACCAGGGTATCAAGATAGACTGGAGCAGGCCTTACAGCGAGATTGAGCAGAACCCTCTCTTGCGGCAGATGAAGCCTTATGACATCATGCGAGATTACCAGAAGAATGGTGATGGAAACTGGTCTGTCTTCATGCCATGGCTCAATACTCTGGGTGATGGAGATAAAACCGTAGCTGCCAATGAAGCCTTGAAGAAGAAAGCGGAGAGGCAGGCCAAGATGGAGCAATGGAGCAATTTCCTGATGCATCTTGGCAATTTCATCGGTACTACACAAGGTGCGCCATCGCAGAAGATTGAATCTGCACAAGAGCTTACCGACCGTCAGCGCAAGATCAGGGAGGCTACAGATGCTTTGAGAGCTAAGGGCTATGATCAGATGCTGCTGAATATCTACAAGGACCGGAAAGACCGGCAGGCTCAGTTGCAGGCGGAGGCTGCTGCCAAGGCTAATGAGGCACTGGCTGCTTATCGAGGGGCACAGAAGATTCAGGAGGAGGCTCTTACTCCTGTTAAGGTCCAGACAGAGCAGGCTAGAGGAAATGCCGCTACAGCCCAGGCTGCACTCAGTACAGCCCGGAAGGAAACTGAGGATGCTTTGAGAGGCAAGAAGGCAGATTTGCTGACAGCTCAAAAGAACAATGCCAATGCCGGAGCTGCTGATCATAATGCCAGTGTAGTGGTGAAGGGAGCGCAAGTTAGGCATATCAATTCGCAGACAGAGGGACAGAAGCAGAAGAATGCCAACCAGAAGGAAGCGGATGATTTCAATACCCAGTATGTGAACAATACTAAGTTTAGGAAACTTGTAAATAGGTGGGCTGAGAACAATGGTATGGCTATAGGTGGCAATGATGGCCGCGGTGGCACTTGGGCTAATGAAAAGAATCGCCAGCAGGCTTCCAGATGGGCTAAGGCTCAGATGAAGTTTGACCGGACTCCTCCTTCCCGAAGAGGAGGTGGTGGCGGTAAGATTCCTCCTTCACGTAGGGGCGGTGGCAGCAAGGTTCCACCATCGAGAAGAAAATAACGGAATATTAATCATAAATCACATAAAGTATGTTTGACGAGCAAGACAGACAATATTTTTATAATGAGTTCAAGAACAATGGCTATGAAGTAGGTAGCTATGATGACTTCAAAAAGGACTTGAACAACAAGGAAGATCGTGACTGGTACTACAATGAGGCCAAGAACATGGGCTATGATGTGGGAACACTGGAAGACTTTGACAAGATGGTGCTGGAGCCAGCTCCATCTACTTCTGGTGGTGCTCAGCAGGTAGCTGCTTCTCCTCAGAGTAATGAGAAGAGTGTTTCTACAGAGACTAAGCCGCAGGTGGCGCAACCTGTAGCGAAGCCAGCAGCTGAAAAGCCGAAGGAAGATAACAGATCATGGTTTACTAAATGGATGACTGGTTCTTTGCCTGAGGAAGAGAAGCCGGAAACTGCAGACAAGGAGCCTGGGCTTATTGCAAAAGCCTTGGGTATGATTCCTACTGGTGTTCAGACGAGCAACGGAACATATCAGCCATCGCCAGCGATTTCTCAGCCGGTAGTAAAAGGTGAGGAAAAGCCAGTGAAGGAAGAAGCTTCTCCTTCTTCATCTGCTCATGCAGCTTCTCCTGAATCTAAAGAGGCGGCTCCTGTTACAACACCAACTGGTGTGGTGAATAATGAGGGAATGATGGATGCCAAACTTGCCAACTATCTGGAGAACTGGAAGCAGAGACCGGATAAGCAGGGTACTTACTTTGAGAACATGGTTGCCGACTTGTTGGCTGATGGTACTGCCAATAGCAATGAGGAGGCGGTGAAGATGGTGCAGTCTGCTCTGGGCAGATATGCCAACCGTTCGGCCATGGACGTTACCAACCAGGTAGTGGCTTCTTTGCCTGATGATACTGTGCAGGATGCTGAGCAGAGTATCGAGGCGCAATGGTATAGCCATGGTGTGCAGGATAAGCTGAAGCAGGAGGCAGACAGCATGGGTATCAGCTATGATGACTATGTGGCTCAGTTCCTGAAGCCAGCTATGGTACAGAGTCTGGTGAACAAGTATGGCCCGAACTATCGTGACATCGCTGAGGGCATCGCAACACGCCTCTATTCTCACGATGAGCATGTGCAGGACAGACTGATGAATCAGGACATCAACGAGGCTCTTTCTGACGTTATCAGCAAATATGTGAGTCCATCTGTAGTGGATGAGTACAACAAGGCTCAGGAGGCAGGCAGTAAGGCATTTACGGAGGGAATGGAAGGAAGCCAGTTTATTCCGGCTAATCTTCGTCTGGGTACAGCACTTGGTGCTCAGTTTGAGGCCAACGAGGCCAAGGATCCTGCAAAGGTGCTTTCTGGTTTGCAGAAGAAGTTTGGCAAGCTCTACCGGAATCCGAAGTTCCTGAACGATATGAGTAATGCGGCAATTAAGGTGATGCAACGGTATGGCTTGAATGGCACTCTGAGTAGTGATCCTAAGCAGTTCAAGCCGATGATCAATTCTGTTCTTAAGAATGAACTCGACCAGCTGGAGATTAAGGGTATGATGCCTAAGGGTAGTGCTGAGTACATCATGAAGACTGGTTTGGGTAACACTATTGTGGGTAAGATTACTCGCAAGGCTGTTCAGACGGACTACCAGAACTGGCTGGAGGATATTGCCAATCAGCAGTATCAGCCGGGCTTCTGGGAGAACGTGGCTAGTGGTGCGCTTACTTTTGCTGGTGATGCCTGGAGTTATTGGTTGCCGGGAGCCGCAGGTGGCAAGTTGACCAAGAGCATGTTGGCTAAGGCTGAGGGCAGACTGGCAGGTGACCTGATGGCTAAGGGTATGGAGAGCAGGATGGCTGCACGTGCCGCAAAACTGCTTATCGGCAAGAGCAAGACCGAGGCTTTGAAGAGTGGAGCCGTGCATGGCGCTGTTACCTTTGGTGGTCAGTCTGCTATCTGGAAGCCTATTGATGAGGTTTATCGTACTGGTCAGTTTGATGAGAATGGCAAGATTTACAATCCTTCTGTGGGTAAGGTTATCGCTAATACTTTGGGCGAGGTGGCTAAACAGAGTGCCGTAGGTGCTATCATGCAGGGTGAAACCATCGCCAATATGGTAGGCAAGGGCAGAGGTTTGGCTACCAATATTCTGGCTGATATTGGTGGCAAGGTTGCTGATTCGGGCATTATGACTGGTCATCAGATGCTGGAGCGTATGGCGCAGGATCCAAACTTCAAGCCTACAGGTAAGGAGGCTGTTGAAACTTTCTTGGAGAGTGGTGCTAATCTTTTGTCTATTGGTTTCCCTGGTTTTGTGGGCAAGTATGCCCGATTCAAGGATGCGAGGGAGTTTAATAAGAAGTTTGACTTCACAGATCAGGATATTGCCGAGTTGAAGCGATTCGGCTATGATGGGCTGCGTGATGCTTTTGAGAAGGTGGGCATCGGGGAGTATGCCGTGGAGGGTGAGAACGCCCAGCGACTTGATGGACAGCTTACCCAGAAATATATGAACCTGATGAACGACAAGAGTGTTCCGGAGGTGTTGAAGGCTAAGATGATGGCTGTGGTGGAAGGCAAGCGACCTTCTTCTTTCTCTCCTGTAGTAGATTCCGTCATCGTGCAGCCTATGGATAATGGCGGCAAGGTTTATCTCGAAACCTTGAATAAGGATGGCGGTATCATTGAGAGAAAGGAGTATTCTTCGCTTGATGAGGCTCAGAAGGCTGATAAGAAACTGGAGTATGAGAAGACTCTGGGTTTGGCTTCTGTGCTGGAAGGTGAGTTCCATAATGAGTTTACCCAGGAGCATCTTGATGGTTTATACAATCAGGCAGCCCAGAAATATAATATGGGTGAGAAATTGACGGATGAGGATAAGGCAGCGGTTTATCTTCATCAGAATGCTGGTGCCATCAAAGACATCATGGATAAGCAGCAGAAGGGCATTATTCTTACTGAGGAGGAGCAGAAGCAGGTTGATACTTATCGCCACTTCTATAATTCTGCCTTGGAGAACAGTTCTGTGATGAGGGAGTTTGTGAATACCTTTGAGGATTCCCATGGTGTGGCACGTGGTACTCTCCGTAAGGCTTTGGAATCGAAGGATAAGAAGTATGCGCCACTGGTGGAGTCTTATCTTAAGGAGCTTTATAACTCTATCGAGCTGAAACGTGAAATGAAGCAGACGATGGATGATCTCTATAATACTGCCCATGGCAATGAGCAGAAGAGGATTGAACAGAGTGGTCAGGAGCCTCCGGTTTCTGAGGGACCTGCTCCGTACCAAGACCGTACCAACTCCGTACCAAGTCCGAGTGATGCAAACTCTGCTGCAAACGTTGCAAACTCTTCTGCTGAGGTTGCAAGTTCTGCGCCTAATGTTGCAACCTCCGATGCTTTTGTTATGGGTCAGGAGGCTTATAAGAATGGGGATTCCGATACTTTGAAGGCTATTGACTATAATAGCGATTTGGCTACCGGACGCTTGAAGCGAGCGTTTTCAGATAGCGATACTATGTTTGATTTGGTGACCAAGACGTATAATGAAGGCAGAGACATGGAGCAGTTTGTGGCTCAGCGTGCCGGTAATCTTACTCCTGCCCAGAAAGAGGCTATCAGTAAGTATGTGGAGGCTATGGATGCCAAGAAGGGCGCTATTGATGCTCTGCAGCATGCTGATGATGGCTATGGAGAAGCTTTGAAGGAACAGCTTTGGCCATACCAGACGGAAGACGGTAATATCGTGCCAGCTACTCTTACAAGTGGTAAGCAGGTGTTCTTGAAGAAGGCTAACGAATATGGTGGAGGCTTTGTTGTTGTGCCTGATGAGCAGGGACAGCCTACGATTAAGCAGGTTTCGAATGCTGAGATTAAAGAGGTGGGCACTCCTGTTTCTCTTGATGAATACATCGAGAGTTCTTTGGCTCAGCAGAAGGAAGCGAGAAATAAGCAGTTTATCAGCCAGTTTGATGGCAGCGAATTGAAGCCGAATGACCGGGTGACAGTTGCCATGGAGGAAGGTGATGCTAATATTGTTATGGTGTTTGCCGGATTTAGCGAGGATGGAAAGATAGTGCTTACTGATGGTAAGGATAATATCGCCCTTACTAAAGAGGAGTTTGACACCTGGCGCAAGAATGCGCTTGATAACACTATTAATGAGCGCTTGGATCGAGAGGATGGTGAGCGTGAAATAGCAGAGTTGAATCAGGCTGAGACTGATAAGAAGCTGCGATTTGCCAATGGCATCGTGGGGCTGAGCGAGGGCCAGCCGGACTATTCTTCTAAGGATACAGATCCAAATGTGGCGGCTGAGTATCTGCAGGAGCAGTATGGTGAAGACCATGGAAAACTTTTGAATCTGGTTAATGGTAGCCGTGACGACATCAAAACGCAACTTGACAACAAGAAGAAGGCTGCTGCTGAATATCAGAACTGGCTTGATACAAATGCCGATCTTGACCCGGAAAAGGCTAAGAAGGTGGAGGATGAGTTGAGTCTGGTTAATGAACAGATTGCTGATCTTGATGCTCGTTTCAAGAACTGGAATACTATCCGCAACAGCGTGATGACTCCTGATGAGGTGAAAGCAATGACGGAGGAGCGCAAGGCTGAGGTGGAGAAGGCTGGTGTTGATGAAACTGCCATCGTGCCATCTGATGATTTTCATGTGCTCGTACTTGATGATAAGGAATTGAAGAAGCAATATCCAACTATGGATAAGGCTAGCGACTATATTACCTCTCAGCGCAAGGACATCTATCATACCCAGGAGGATGTGGAGCACAAGCTGAATGACGTGAATGACATGCTGGAGCAGTATATCAATGGCGAAACAGAGCTGGACCCTACCCAACTCATGGAATTGAATACTACAAAGGCTCAGCTGGAGGCTCTGCGGACTAATTTGTCGGTTGCAGCAAAGGGTTTGAAGGCTCAGGCTAATAAACTCAGCAAACTTTATAAAACAGAAGTTAGCCAGCAGGAAATGGAGGAACTGGGTATGACTCCTTCTGAGCAGCGTAAGGTTCTTGTGTCTGATGCAATCAAGAAGAATGACCTTGGAGCAATAAAAGAGATATACAAGGATGCCTCTGTTGATGTTACGGACTTGACTCCTCAGACTCTTGAAGAGGCTGTATCAGAATCTTTGAGTCCTCATAGCTTGAATCCGGAATCTCTTCAATATGAGTTGGGCAAGAGTAATTTTAAGTTTGGTATTGGCAAGCGGTATGATTCTAAGTTCAATTATCTTATTGCCAAGAAAGGAACCGGTATGTCGGTTAACGAATTTGCCGTGAGAGTATATAATGACCTTCCTGTAAACTTGCAGGATATGGGATATACCGACCAGGATGTTCGTAATGCCCTTCTTGATATGTTCAAGTCTTATGACAGCGTGAAGGAAATGAGAAATGTGGCTCTGATGAACCGCATAGCTGCTGCAGAAGATGAACTTTCAAGCGAGGAAGAGTTTTATGAGGCACAGAAAGAGCGAGAAATTATCGAAAGACAGGTAGAAAATCCAGATTATTATGCTTATCTTGAAGATAATTCTGTACCTTTGCCGACTGAAAATGAACTCAACCAAATTGCAGGTATGGAATATGACCGCATGATGGAGATTGAGGATCGTGAACGAGAGTACAAACAATATGTTAAATCAATTTTACCAGAATTAGCAGATTATGATGACAGAAGCAATGAAGAAGGATATGGAGGAGGCCGTAGCCTGGGTAGCGACTCTTCACGGAGAGGAGTTGATGAAGGAAATCGCAATAGCCAAGAAGGTGGTAGCAGAGAAGCATCTGCTGAGGCCGAGGCTGGAGCGTTACATAATAGCACAGGCGAAGGGAGACAAGAGATTAGCAGCTTGGCATCTGGCGAAGGCTCAGCTGATAGAACTCCACATCTACCGCAAGAAGCATCCTTCGGAGAACGTTTAAAGAGTGCCATTTCCGAGACTGAGACCGAACCAACAGAGGCTCAGAAGAAGGCAGGAAACTACAAAAAGGGTCATTTGTCCTTTGGTGGCTACGATTATACCGTAGAAACACCAAAGGGCGTGACTCGTAGCGGTAAGGACGAGCAGGGCAAGCCTTGGAGCGTGACCATGCATGATACTTACGGCTATATTCTTGGTAAAATTGGCGTGGATGGTGACCATATTGATATGTTCATCAATGATGCCGCTGACCTTGATACTTTTGATGGTAACGTTTATGTTGTTGACCAGGTGAACCCAGAGACTGGAGAGTTTGATGAGCATAAGGTGATGTATGGCTATCCTTCTGAGGAGGCTGCTACAGAGGCTTATCTTGCCAACTACTCCAAGGACTGGAAGGGACTTGGTAAGGTTACTGCTGTGCCTAAGGCAACCTTTGACAAATGGCTGGAGTCTTCTGACCGCAAGACTAAGCCTTTTGCAGATTATGCTATGGTGCAGAAGGAACAGGCGAAATTTGATCGCGATGTGAAGGAGGTGAAGCCTTCGGAAATGACGGAGGCGCAGAAGTTGGCTTACAATGCTGTTTCTACTATGCTTAAGAAGGCTGGCATTCCGGTGAAGGTGGTTAGCAACGAGGATATGGAGAAGGTAGCTGAGGCGCAGGATAATCTTAATCTTGCCATGCTGCTGAATCAGCCTGAAATGAGATTTAAGATTAAGACTCCTGAGGAGAAACAGGCTGCCGAGAATGCTTATAACTTTGCCAAGGATTTGCGACCAAAAAAATGGGCGCAGTATGCCGTGGTGGATATGAGCAATCCGAATAAGATGCCGGAGTACTATCAGAAGCAGGAACTGGCAAGAAAGGAACGTACCTATCTGAATAGGTTGATGTGGGGAAACTACAAGGTTTTCAATCTTGATAAGAGTTTTGAGGACAATGTGGCTGGGCTTACTGGCTCTTTTCCTTCGGAGTTTGACCCATATAAGATTGATACTCAGACTAGTAAGAAGAATGAGTTGAAAAAGCAGATTAAGGAGACGGAGGAGGCTTATAAATTAACCGGGCAGGAACGTAAGGAGTATCAAAATCAGTTGATGAAGGAGTACATGGATGAGCATGGACTGGCTTCTGAAAACGATATTCCTGATGATGTTTGGAGGGAGTTTGATTATAAGGCTATTGAGAAATATCAAGATAAGCTTGATTCCTTGTTTGCTAAATATAAGGATTTGGATAGACAGTTGAAGGCTGTTGCTGAGCCGGGAGTGAGGTTCTTGCGTACTTATCATGGTACTGGTGCTAGCTTTTTTGAGTTTGACTTCGACCACATGGGTGAGGGTGAAGGTTCACAAGCATTTGGTTGGGGTGGCTATGTTACATCATCTAAGAAGATAGGAAAGAATTATGCTACTCTGATGGACAATGACCCTTCTAGGGCATATTATCGCATTCAGCATTCCAATGGTACAAGGTTCGCCAAGAAATATCCTACTCTAGAATCATTCCTGCATGGTGATAAGCAAATAGCCATGAATGACAAGTTTACAGAGCAGGAAAAGATTGACTACTACAATGAAATGAAGAAGTTGGCTGAGCCATATCATAATCTCTATGAGGTAGATATACCTGATGATAATGGCAGCAACTATCTGGATTGGGATGCTCCTTTGACAGATAAACAGAAGAATACAATTATTAAAGAATTAAGGCGATTAAAAATAGATTTTGCTGACTTTAAAAAGCGTGGTTTTTCTTTTGATGGTTCATTTGGCGGTAATTCCTATGATTTTCTAATGTATGCTTTAAGAAAAACAAAGAAGTGGAAAGATGTAAATGCTAGTCGTGCAGTTAGTAAGTTTCTGTCTTCTCTTGGCTACACTGGCATCAAGTATAAAGCTGGTCGTAACTTTGGTGGTGCAGAGGAAGGTGATACCAACTATGTTATCTTCAAGCCTGAGGATATGAAAATAGTTGATCATACCAAGTTTGCCCAGAATAAGGGTGTGGTTTATGGCTACACTGATGGCAAGGAGATTGTGCTGAACCAGGAGCATCTGAATCCTAATACTCCTATCCATGAGTACCAGCATCTTTGGCGCACTGCTGCCAAGGAAATGAATCCGGAGCTTATAGAGCATGGTGATAAACTCATCATGCAGACCCAGCTATTTGCCGATTTGAAGCAGGATCCTAACTATAATCATCTGACAGATGAGCAGATTTGCGAT
>ERZ1034878.57-NODE-57-length-58257-cov-77.686299_pt1 | contig 58257 bp, 77 predicted proteins | sample MGYA00520593_ERZ1034878 | MGnify/ENA primary metagenome ERZ1034878 (study PRJEB33766, sample SAMN09781724) | gut metagenome | biome: gut microbiome | host: Homo sapiens | place: Madagascar | study: EMG produced TPA metagenomics assembly of the PRJNA485056 data set...
ACATAAATATGGTTTTATTTACAACCATACATACATAAAAAGCAAAAAGTTTTTAAAAATGTAAAAAGTGTGATATAATATTAGTGTAAAGATAATTACTACATAGGAGATGTTTAAAATGGTAATATACAGATTAGAAAGCAATAAAGAAATAGATATAGTCAACAATAGTTGGTTATATGATGTTGATTTAGATTTTACAACAAAGAAAGAGTACATCGCAAAAGCTAAAAAGTTCACTGATAAAGCAAATAAAGATTTTGGAACAAACTATACTTACGAGGAATTATTTGGAAAGCCTGTTGATAATGGTTGGCGTTATTGTAAAAAGTGTGGTATGCTTTATTGGTTAGATGATGGCTGTGAATGTAATTAGGGGGAAATTATGTCAATACAAGTATGGATAGAAAATGATAAATTATATAAAATGTTTATTGGTCAAACACGAAAAATTATAAAAGATAAAGAAATTAGAAAATTATTTAACACAATGTATTATAAACATATTTATAATCACAGTAGCAGTTTACACGGCTTTGATTTAGACTCTATTTGGGGAGTTGTATATCACGATTATAATATAATCATTATTGTGTTGTAATAGATAACACTGACTCAGAGTTTGAAAAAATTAAATCTTTTATATCACAAGAAAAGTTTATTTTGACAGAAACAAAATATAAAGGTGGTCATATTGAGGCTTATAATAATGACCATACATTAGTATTAATCCGTTTAGATATATACGATGTAGCTTAATAAATAATAAAAATATTAGGAGAGAATTATGTTTATAAAAATAACGATAGAAGAAAAAACTTTATTGAACTTATTTGTTAAAGAAATACAAGAACGCACACAAAATAAAAAAGTTATTGAATTGTATACTCAATTATATAGTAATCTAATTATTGGTGGGGGTTTTAATAATATTGATTTTGACGATATTCCTGAAATTGTAAAAAATGATTATGAAAGCTCTATTATTATAGGTAAATATAATCAGGATTATGAAAAGATTAAATCTTATATATTAGAGGATGATGGTAATATTGAATTAAGTACAATATTAGGTGGTAAATATGTTGGATACGATGTCTTAACGTGGACTGCTGATTATGAATTATTCTTAATTGGTTTATATTAAAATATTGGGAGGAAATTATGAGAACATTAGATACTAATTTAGGAGTTATTACTCTAGAAGATTTCAAAGAGTATTCAAAAGAAAATGAAGAGAAGTTAGAAAAAGAAGGATTTGTATATTATTACTCACATTGGGAGCAATATTTATACAGACCTTGGACAGATGTTGAAAAGTTTGATATTTATAAAAAAGAAGATAATGGAACAACTGTTTATAAAGCATTAAGAAGATTAAGTCAAGTTAAATCGGGAGGAAGAGTATGAATGCTAGAATTAAAAAAGGGGACTGTGTGGATATTGGTATAAGATATAACGGAATGATACATTGGCTTTATGTGAGAACAGTGCATAAAGATAAAACTGTCACTTTGGAAAATATACGAGGACTATTTTACGATAGAATTAGTATTAAAGAAATAAAACAAACAGCAGAAGAATACATATATAGTACGGAGGAAGAGTATGAACTTTAAAGATGTTTACGAAGAATTAATTAATGGAAAGAAAATTAGAAGAAAGAGTTGGAAAGAAGGAAACTATGTTAATCTCAACAACATTAAAGTTTTGGGGAAAGAAAGTCTTACTGCTGAAGATTGGGAAATCGTAGAAGAAAAGGAAAGAAAGAAACAATGGTGGGAACCTGAATGGCACGAATGTTTTTATATTATTGGAAGCAATGGGGAAGCAGAATATGACCTTTATCTTTCAAAGACCGATAAAGGGAAAATGACGTTTGGTAATTGTTTTCAAACCGAAGAACAAGCCGAGTTTATGGCTGAGAAATTAAAAGTTATTCACGAGCTTGAGAAGTTTGCATATGAAAACAATGAAGAAGAAATAGATTGGAATAATTCGGAACAAAGAAAATATTATTTATATTTTGATTACACAGATATGTCTATCGTAAGTTGTGATTCTTATTCCAAATGTCAACATATCCCACTTGCTGTTTATTTTACAAGTAATGAAATTGCAGATAAATCTATCAAAGCTATTGGCGAAGAACGTTTGAAAAAATATTATTTTGGAGTTAGATAATTATGAATAATCAAAAGTTTAATAAATATAAAGAAAAAATGTATAATAAAATGAAAGAAATTAAAGAAAGAATAGTGAATGAAAATAGAGTTTATAAATGTATAGAAGATTATCAAATTAGTCCGTTTGTTGACCCCGAAGAAGGATTTTGTATGGGGTTAACAAAGACTGTTAGTGAGTGGCGTATTGCTGCTCTCGAATGGGTGGACTGTGGTGGATTTAGTGAAGATACTGAAATCAAACTACACGAGTTAACAGGTCAAGAATTAATGGATTTTATTAGTGAGTTATTTTACATAGGATTTGAAGAGCTAAAAGAAGAAAACACAAAAGCAATTAAGTGAGGTAAATTATGAACAAAGATAAAATAGAATTAGTTAATACATTATATGAGTGTGTAGAAGATTATCAAGGGACAGGATTTTATGTTGGTCATATAATGACTGCTGATATGTGGCGTGATTATGCTCTCGAGTGGTGTAATTTAGATAATTTTAGTGAAGAAACCATATCAACATTAAAAACACTACAAAATCAAGAATTAATGGATTATATTAGTGATATATGGGAAATAGGATTTACAAAGGTAAAAGAAATTAAGTGAGGTAAATTAAAATGGAAAGAAGAATTAATTATAAAAATGTTGTGGAGGGCTTTAATATCTTCCATAACGCTACCAAAAGTTTATTAGGAACATCATATCCACATAAATGTTGGAAATTAGCAAATGAATTAGAGAAGGAAGTTTGTAAAAGTTTTATACACCATTTTGAACACAGTGGACAAAGAATGGATTTTGATAGTGGAATGTATAACTTTTTTGAAGAAGATAAAAGAGAAATGTCAGTTGAGATTTGGTTGCGATGTTGTAAACCTTACTCTTCTGAGATATTAAAATTTAGTATTTATATTACTGATAATGGGGATATTGATTATTCTTCCAAAGTACGAATTAACAATGCACTTGATACTTTTAAAGATATTACAATTCCTATCGCATATCTACTTGACGAAGAAAGTTTTCTCGATTATATTTTAAGTAATTATAATGCTAAAATAGATAGGAATATTTTGATTATCAACTACTAGGAAGAAATCATTAAGAAAAGTTTTAAATTAAAACTAAATTGATTTTATGTTGTAGCGTAAAGAGAAAACTAAATCATACTCTAGATTTATCACATAAAAAAGATATTAGAGTAAGTGATTAAATTAAATAAGGTTTAAAATATTGGTCATAAAATTGTATTTAAAATCTATTTTAAGCCTTATTTAGGGGGTGTTTCTAAACTTTTGAACCAAAAGTGATAAACTATAAAGGGTAGGGGGGTAAACCTTTTAAAAATATCCCCTAAAATCGTTTCAGGAGGAGTAAAATGGAAAGAGAATTAAAAGAACAATTACTAGAAGAATATAAGGAGGTTGTATTTAAAGCCGTTCAACCTTTTATACCTAGCCTTGCACCTTATGGCTATGAGTATGGTGATTTGATTAACATCGCATATATGAAAGTGTGGGATAACTTAGATAAATATATACAAGACCTTACCAAAATCACTACTTTTATTTGGACTGTCTCAACTAAAGCAATGTATTGTCTCTATCGTGATGTACGTAGAATTAAACGAAATGGGAAAAATATAGTTTGTGTTGTTGATAGTTTTGATAATACTTTTGATACAGAATGGGAACAACCTATAAGACACTCTGAAAAAGATATGTTTGTTGATTATATTTTAACTATCGCAACACCTATGTTTATTGATAGATTTAGTAAAAACATATCTGTTAGAGAGATTAAAGAAAAATATCATTATCAATTGTCTAAGCAAACGTTAAATCTTATACTTAACAAAGAATTACAACAATACAAACAAATATGGGAAGATTATATTAGTGGTAAAATAGTTAATCCAAAATGGATATACTAAATCATACGCATAATACACGCACGCACATACTAATAACTAGCTAATAAATATTAGTAATCTAACTATTAATTAACTTTGTATAAATAAATAGTTTAACAAATAAAGAAAAAGAAAAGAAGAAAGTGCGATACAAAAGCACTAAGAAGGAGGAGTATATAAGTGCTACAAAACGACCAATTATTATTACAAAAAATGTGTGAAATTAAACGAGAAGTAAATCCCACGACAACAGAATTAAACATAGGAGTGTGCGAAGGTCGACACGAAATGCCTTGTAAGATTTTTGTTTATGGCTCTACTATTGAAGACCCTTCTAACATTACTGCTTTAGAACAATGGGCTAATGTTGTAATAGCAACCATTGTACATTATAAGCAATGTGGGAATTTGACTATCAATTTATATGTTACAGGATTAACAATGGCTACCCTTTCAATTGTTAATGCTGTTAAACGTGCTAACACAAGTTCAGCAGTACACGATTATGGACTATTAAAACTAGAACTTGTATGTAAACATTACAACACTGCAACTGCTAGTTATGTTGACCAACCTATTATCGTGATGTAAAAATCTAAAAAAAATAATAAAAATTATATACATTTATTTTACAAATATGACACAAATGGTATATAATATTGTGTAAAGTATTTTAATTATTGTGGAGTAAATGTCCAAAAACTTATAGAAAAAAGAGAGTTTTTAGATGTTAAATCCAAAAAAGTTTTGGGAAACTATTAAAAATATGTTATTTTGGTGTAGAAATATTGTTAAAAATATGCACAAAAATATAACACAATTTTACATCAAAATAACACTATTAAAAATTAAGCAAGAAAGGTAGGAAAATTATGCTTGATAAGAATTTTAAACTAGAAGATTTTACTTTGTTAGATACTTTTTATAGATATTGTAAAATTGAAAAACAAAGAACAGAAAAAACAATATCTGACTACACACAAATACTAAATAGGTTTTGTGAGGTATTAGATATTACAACAAATAAACAAATTATAGAATTAAACAACGAAAATATTTTATCTTACTTCGACTACTTACAAGAAAAACAATATAAAGTAGCTAGTAAAAATCAAAAGATTATGTGTTTAAAGTCTTTCTATCACTTTTTAGAAGAATATGAATATATAGATAAAAATCCTTGGAAAAGAATACACTCTTTTAAAGATAAAGATTATCGCGAAACAACTTATCTTATAGAAGAAGAAGCACAAAGATTTATACTTGGTTGTAAAAACTTACGTGATAAAGCGGTATTTACAGTCTTTCTTACAATGGGAGTAAGATTAAGTGAATTAATCAATATGGAATTAGATAATTTATTTTTAGATGTTGAAAGTCCATATATTTTAGTACGCTGTAAAGGACAAAAAATGCAAAAGAAATATATTCCTGATTATACAGCACAAATTATTAAAGAATATATTGTTAAGTTTAGAAATAAAAAGTTTCCTAATTGTCAATATAACAACTTGTTTATCTCTAATAGTGGTAAACCAATGAATAGAGTTGCTATAACTAATAGCAGCAAAGTTATTGCACGTCGTGTGGGAATTGACAAAAATATCCACCCACATAGTTTTAGACACAGTTTTGCATCTATTCAACTAGAAAAAGGAGCAAGCTTAAAAGAAGTGCAACTCCAATTAGGACACGCACAATTGTCTACCACTGCTAATATTTACACTCATATTAGAGGGGAAGTATTAAGTGAAGGAATTAATAAATATAACTTTAATTTAAATTTAAAATTAAATTAGAATATAATTTATATAGAGGAAGGAAATTAATTATGGCTATAGATACTAAGTCAATTATCAAAGCAAGTAATAAGGTTCGAAAAGTAGAAGAGCCTGCTAAGGAAGAAAAGAAAAAAGAAGAACCTAAAAAAAAGGTTAAGAAAACAGCAAAGAGAAAAGTCTGTGGGGACTGTTATTATAATGGTTGTTGTCCATTAAAAATAACTGAATGCAAGTTTATTAACTCTAACGAAACGGAGGAATGCGAATGTTAGTATTAAGTTTAATCTGTTTATTATGTACAAGCTATTTAGTTATACAGTCTGATGAATGGAATGGTCAATGATTTTAAGTTGCATTGGTCATTCATTAAGTGAAATCTTAGCTATTGTTTTTACATTACTTTTAGTAATAACAGCAGCTTGGGTATGGATTTGTAATCAAGAAAAGAGAAAATAAGTGAGGAGCTAAAAATATGGTATTACAAAATACATTATTATTAATACAATATCTATTAACACAAAAAATTTTAATAACATTATTAGTTGGTTTTGTATGTGCTGTACTGTTTGAATACGGAGTAAAAGATACAACGTGTCTAGCAGTAAAAATAGTGTCTATTATAATATTGATAATATTCGCAATAGCGACTATTGATATGTGGGTGACATTATGGTAAAATATTATTATATTAAATACACCGATAATAATGATACACGCTATAGAGGTATGATAACACAAGCAAAGTGTGAACGTTCAGCTTTATTTTGGATTAGTCAACGATTTAAACATTTTGGTATAACTGATTTAAAATTATTGCGTTGTTGTGAAATAAGTTATAAAACTTTTAAAAGATTAGAACATTTAGAACAAATAAGAATAGAAAACGAAAAGAAGAATTACAAGCCAAATAATAAAAAGTTAAACGAAGCATTAAACTTTTTAAATTGGGTAAACGATAATATTACTAGTTATGACAATTCGGATTATTCTTATTTAAAACTTATGAGAAAATAAAGGAGTAATTAATATGAATAAATATGAAGAAGCTTTAAATGAAATTAGAGAAAGTTATAGGGCGTATACTCTCGATAATGCAACTAACTTTAAATATAATACACATAGAAAGCAATTTGAACTGCTTAATAGTTTAAATGACGCAGATATATCAAATGCATTAAATAGTATTGTAAGTGAATATGATTGCTATTTTAAAAATAAATATGACAAAGATGATGAGATAAGTATAGCATTTGAATGTATTAGTAATAAAATAAAGGAGTTGTAAAAATATGAATGAATATCGACAAGCATTATTTATATTAGTACGTAAAGTTGCTAAGTCATTACTCCGTACTAAAATGTGGGAAATTAATAAAAAAGTTCCACGAAAACTTGCAAAGGCTGTTCAATTGCTAGACAAATTAGTAGATAAAGAAGACTCTTTATATGTAGATTATGACTATGATGGCTATGCTGATGGCTGTCCTGTATATGATATAGCACATTGTCCTGAGTGTGGAAGATATTTTGATTTAGATTGCGAGGAAAAATGCAATTATTGTCCTGACTGCGGGCAAAGATTAAATTGGGAGTTTAGAGAATTAGAAGATGAGGAGGAAGAGTAAAATGTATTCACAAGAAATTAAAAACATTGAAGAAGCAATAAAAATGTTGCAAAGACTAAAGCCCGCAAAAGTAATAAATAAATATCAATGGATAGGTGATATAAATGAGGAATGTCCTGTGATTAGTTGGAAAGGAACTTGTCCTCATTGTGGTTGGAGAGATTTACAGTATGGAGATAATTATTGTCCTCAATGCGGTCAAGCATTAGAATGGGAAGATAAAAAAGAGTCTGTTCCTTGTCGTGTAGCACATATGATAGAGAGTTCTACAAATCCTAAAACTGAACTAAAACTTATATGCGAAGAGTATGGAAGAAGCTTTAAAGAAAATGATGTTGTGTTTATAGATTTTGAAAAAGAATTACTTAGTATTTCTTCTTATAACACAGGTAAAGTAGAATTTATTAAATTTGAAGCAATTAAATTACTTTCAATTTGCTACGATGGTGGAAATATGATAGAGGTTGTTAAGGACGGAGAAATTATAGTCGATATAGATTAAGTGATTAGGAAGATAAAATGCGAGCAGAAGAAATAATTAAAAAAGTAAGAATAAAAATAGTTAACAAATATTTTGTCGGTTTTGATGATGTGGAACTAATTGAATATACAACTTGGGGTGTTTATAATCACGAGATGGTTTTCTATATTGATAAATTAAATAGATATATAGTCGCACTAGCCCCTGAAACAAGTGTGCAAATTGGTAATACTGAGGAATTTAAAGACGAATTACTTATATCTCTTTATGAATATGATAGTTATGAAAATATTAAATTTATGTTAAACAATAATTATGGCTACGAAAAAGAGAAATTAAATTTACGTGATAACATAGACGAAATTATAAAACTTAGCACACCAATTGCACAAAAAACTGTTGCAATTGAAGAACTTTCAGAGTTAATCAAAGAATTAACAAAAGATTTGAGAGGGCAAGAAAATAAAGAACATATCTTTGAAGAAATATGCGATGTAATACTTATGCTTTATCAATTGTTGGTTATCTACAATTTTAATGATGAAACTATTAAAGAAAAAATACAACAACAAATTAGCCAAAAAGTCAAAAGAACTTTAGCAAGATTAAAAAATGAAAAATAAAAGGAGAGAATAGAAATGAAAACAATGACTTTTAGAAAAATTAACAATGGTTATCAAACTTTTAATATAGAAGAATTTTTAGAAAGCACAAAAGAAAACGAAAAGAGATTATATGACGAAGGTTTCAAATATTATATGGATTGTTGGGAACAATATCCTTATAAAGATTATATTGAGGTTGAAAAATTTCAAATCTTTATTAAACAAGACCATCGTAAGAATAATGAAACAACATACAAAGCCTTAAGAAAAACAGAAACATTTCAAAATGGAGGAAATAAATAATGAAAATTGATGTAATAGTTAACTTAGATTGGTATGTAGTGAAAGATAAGAATGGAAATATATCACTATTTACATCAAGACCAATGAAAGTCTGGAATGATTGGGGGTGTTTTAATTTTTCTTTTGCATTTGACGAGGATACTCAACAAATACTCCCAATTGTTGGAAGGATTGACATTGACCTTTGGAGGTTAAAGGATTTCTTTCCACAAATTAGGGATTACTTTGATTTTTCGAAAGTTCAATGGGAAGATGATGAACCAAAGCAATTAAAAGACATTGTAAGGGAGGAAATTAAAAAATGAAAATTAGCATAGAATTAAATTTAGATTTATGGGTTGCAAGAGATGAAGAAGGTGAACTTTATATATATAAACACAAACCTAAAAAAGATTTGGATTTTTGGGGTGTATATAATGACTGCTTTGGTGAGTTTGGTTCTGAATACACAAATATTGAAAGTTTAGAAATTTTAATTCCTCATATGGCAGATTATTTTGACTTTTCAAAAGTTCAATGGAAAGATAGTGAAGCAAAACAACTAAAAGATATTATAAGAAAAAAAATAAAAAATGAAAATTAATATTAATTTAGAAATTAACCTAAATTTATGGATTGCAAGAGACAGAGGTGGAGATGTAGTTATGTTTAGTAAAAAGCCAAAAAGAAATAATGAGTATGATTTTTGGGACGGTGATATTGCGATGGACATTGTGGTGAAAGATACTTATAGTAGTTTAAGCTATGTATTTCCTAACATAGCAGATTATTTTGATTTTTCATTAATGAGTTGGGAAGATGAGCCAAAACAATTAAAAGATATTATAAAGAAATAATTTAGGAGTAATTTATGGGTAAAACAAAATTTAAAAATAAAATAACCTTACAAGAATTTTTTGATTATTTTCATAAAGGTGAATATAAAAAAGGTCTAAAAACTGACTATAAAGACACAGATACAAAAATTTGCTGTGGAATTCGTTGTAATACAATAGAACAAGTGCGAACTCTACTCCGTGCTTTTGATAAATTAGGATATACGTGGATTACTGGAGAAGGTTATTTAGAACCTGATTCACTGTTCTTTAATACAAATATTTTACAAGAAAGTTGCTGTTTTGGCAATGATGGCACTTGGGGATATGCTATAAATTATGCAATTGTTTACAATTTTGAAGACATAGAAGATGTAACTACTTTAGGTGCAGAACCTTCTTATAAATTTAATTTAGAAGATAAAGTTTCAGTAGTTTCTACACATCATATTATACGAAAATATATAACTCGAATAAAAAATTATATCGAAAAATCATTATTTAACAAATATGAAGATGATGATTTTTGGGATTATATTTGTTTAGGATATGACACCAATAGTTTAAATTATCAAAAAATAAAAAATGCAGCAATTTGTCTTACTAATCTTGAAGAAATATTACAAGTTTTTCAAACTCCAGTTCCAGTAATGACAATAACTCGTAGATTAGCGGGAAGATATGTGTTAGATATGTTTCCAGGCGTGCTATTTGATGAAGTAGATTTAATAAAAGTGAAAGGAGAAAAATAAGATATGTTTTGTGACCTTGAAGATATGATAACTCTTGACGCTGTTAACAGACATTTTAAGAGTGGATTGGTGAAAGTAGAGGGTATTGAGCCTCATAGTGATGAAGTAACATTTTATTGTAAAGATGGTGCAGTTATTGAATTATGGCATTCTCAAGACTGCTGTGAGAATGTTTACCTTGAAGGAGCAGATAGTTATGATAATAACGACGATATATATACTGATTGCGATTGGTGTGAAGTTTCGCTAGTAACGAATAACGATACTAATGACGAATATGACAGTATTACTTGGTCGTTTTATCATTTTAAGACAAATAAAGGAATGGATACTGTTCGATTTTTTGGTGGTAGCAACGGGTGGTATTCGGAGACTGTTGATTTTTATTTGAGACCAGACAAAAGAACTTTATGTGACTTATTTAACGAACACCAATTAGCTGAATTCACATACGATTTCGACAAAGGTTGGTTACAAAATTATTGGTCGCAAAAGAGGGATTGGAATTTTTCACATTTTGTTCTAGTCATTCGAGGATATAACGAAGATGAGGGGATAGCTGATAACACTGTATCTTTATTTCCTATGAATGTTAAAAAAATTGCTATAGAAGTATATGAAGAGATAGAAAACGCAGAAGGTTATAGCTATAAATATTTAACTACTGTATATCATAAAGATATATTTTCAGAGATGTCGTATGTTATTAAAGAACTCTTACGTCCAGTTGTTATAGATAAAGTTGATTTATTTTAACAAAACGGAATATAATATTGAGGAGGAAAATAAAATGAATTTTAAACAAGCTTATCAAGAAATGTTAAATGGTAAAAAAATCAGAAGACCAGGCTGGGGAGGTTATTGGTTTATTGAAGATGGAAAAGTAAAAATCCAATTAAAAACAGGTGAAATTATTGAAAATGATTTTAATCAAGAAACTATTACTAATACACTTGCTGATGATTGGGTGATTACTAAAAAAGAAGTATGTTGGAAACCCCAAAGAGGTGTAAAATATTTTTCTATTGATGGCGATGGTGAACTTGACTGGAATTTATATGATGCTGAGGATACTTACTATGATAATAGCCGTATGTCAATCGGAAACTATTTTCAAACTGAGCAACAAGCAGAGTTTATGATTGAGAAATTAAAAGTAATACACGAACTTAAAATATTTGCAGTTGAAAACAATGAAGAAGAAATAGATTGGAATAATGACGACCAGAAAAAGTTTTTCTTATATTATAACTGTATGGCCAATGAAGTGTCAGTTGATTGGGTTCCATATATAAAAGACATTCCGTTTAATGTTTATTTTACGGGTAAGTCTATCGCAGAAAAATCTATTGACGCTATTGGAATAGAACGTTTAAAAAAGTATTACTTTGAAGTTGAGGAGGAATAATAATGAATTTTAAACAAGCAATTGAAGAAATGAAAAAAGGAAAGAAAGTTAGAAGAAAAGGGTGGAAAGATGTTTGGTATATCATTAATAATAGAGGGAATTTATTATCTTGTAGCCTGAACTTTTATAACAAAGAACAAGTTGATGGTAAAATCGATGAGTTATCTTTAACAAATATAGAACATATTTTAGCCGAAGACTGGGAAGTTATAGAAGATAAAAAACAGTGGTGGGAGCCTAAAAATAAGGATTTATATTGGTATATTTCTAATGAGGGTGAAATTCACAGTTGGAATTTTAATAAAAAATTTAATACTAGTTCATTGAACTTTGGTAATTGCTTTCAAACTAAAAAGCAAGCAGAGTTTATGGTTGAAAAACTCAAAGTTATTCACGAATTAGAAAAGTTCGCATATGAAAATAATGTGGGAAAAACAAAATGGTCTACATACGACCTAAACAAATATACCATTATATTTAATCACAAATCACATAAATTGGAAATAGATGTTTGGACTATTAGCCAAGATAACCCATTTAATGTTTTTTTTACGAGTAAAGAGCTTGCAAAAAAGGCTATCGAAACTATCGGTGAAGACCGTATCAAAAAATATTATTTTGGAGTGGAAGATGAATAAATTAGATTTTTTAATTGACTACATAGAGGCTATCAAAAATGAAGATAAATACGAATTGGCACGACGTAGAAAAAGCACAAATCCTACAAAGAAAGATATGATACCTTTTTATTCATACCGAATTGGGGTGTTTAAAGATGTCATTCAAGCCTTAACTATTTTCAAAGAAATCATAAATCATTTAGATGTTGATGTTGACTATACCGACACCGACTTTAATGACATTATTCGTGGTTATTACTTTAAATTGGAATTTGATAATGATGATGACAAAGATTTTCAAATAGCCGAGGACTTATATACGTGGTATGAAAACGAAATCTATAATGATGAATATTGGAGAGAGGAGTATGAGAGAAATGAAAGATAAAATAAATACTATTCTTTGGATAGGAATTCATTATGTATTACCAATATTAATTGCTATTGGTTTTGCAGTTTTTTACATTGTCGTATTCTTTAAATATGGAAATACACCTCCTGAAGAAACACCTAATTGGGTACGTTGGGTGATGTGGAAAAGCTGTAGATAATTTTTGATATGAGGTAAAATCAATATGGAAAATTTAACAAAGTTAATTACTACATTAGGTGGTTTAAAAACCGAAGAAGAAATTACATTATATAACTCCATTGTAGAAGAAATAAATAAAATAAATTCATCACTTCCATCAAGGGATACTCCTAAGAAAGTAAAGCAATATACAGAAGAAACTAGTTATCAACACGATGAAATTTTTGGAATTTGTTTAAATTGTGGAAAAGATGAGATAGAATATAAATCAAATTACTGTCCACATTGTGGTCAAAAATTATATTGGGAGAAAAAGAATGGAAAATAACACACTAAAGAAAAATGGTATAGAAGCATTATCTTGTTTATGGTCATTTGCGTCGAAGCATTTACAGTCGTACTTGGACTATGAACATAAGGTCATTCTTAACGAGTTACGTGAATATAGAAAACTAAAGCAAAAAGAATTACCTATGAAGTTGTATTATCGTGGGTCAAAATTTAATGTAAATCCTATTAATTTAAATCCTTATTGCCCACGATGTACTTGTCAAGTTGAAAGTCAATATTCTTACTGCCCGTGGTGTGGTCAGAGAATAATTAGAGAAGAGGAATGGGAAAAATATGAGAGCAATAAAATTTAGAGCGTTTTTAAAAGATACTAACGAAATGGTAAAAGTTGGTGCAATGGATTGGGACGAAGAAGGAAATCTTCTTTGTTTAAATTATCCTAAAGGAAAAGATTACTTTGGATACGAAGATGATATTGCCTTAATGCAATACACTGGCTTTAAAGATAAAGATGGTAGAGAGATATATGAGGGCGATATTATAAAATATCGCAACAATCTATACCAAGTAAGATGGATTTTTTTGGGTTTTTATGCTCATCAAATTAACGGTAGAGGGTTTAAAGAGCTTGATGAGTTTGTGGCTGATACAATGGATATTGAAGTAGTAGGCAATATTTATGAAAACCCTGAATTATTAGAATCTTCTAAAGGGTAAAAATATGAATGAATATAGATTTAGAGCATATTTAAAATATGAAAAGAAAATGGTCAATGTTAAAGTAATGGACTGGGACACAGAAGGTAATATTATTTATATTTGTTATTCAGAGGGAAAATATTATTTAGGATACACAAAAAATGATATTAATGATATTATTATAATGCAATGGACTGGATTTAGAAAAAATGAAGAAGATTTTTATGAAAGAGATATAGTGAATGACAATGGTCGCCTTGGCGTAATAAGAATGTATAACGGTATGTGGGTATGCCATTATTATTTAGAGGAAGAATTTCACTATTGTCCTTTAATAGACATTTTTACTAGACTTAAAATTGTTGGCAATATTTGTGAAACTCCTGAATTATTAGGAGATGAAGATTTTGTTTTCTAAAAAAAATAAAAAGAATATAATTAAAAGGGAGTGCGTTAAGTATAAATGTGGAAAAATATTAATATAAATAAACAAAATATTCAATATGAAACAGAAAAAGCCATACTAATAAAACTTCCTAATTCTAGTGAATATAAAGGATATTGTTTTTGGCACCCTTTAAAACTTGTTAAACCTGGACGTCATAGGAACGCTGTAAGTATTATTTATAATGACAGTTTTACTTTTAAAATATTTAGAAAAGAACAAACTAGATATATTAAAGTTCCAGAATTTGAAGGTATTTTTGAAGTGATGAACGATAATATCATTGCTCCAGGAGGGGACTATTATTTAGAAATCGTTGAACCGACTAAAATAAATAAAGAGGTAGAAATATTAGAATGTTTAAAGAACAACAATTAGCTTTTGATAAATTTAAGCAATTAAAAGTTGGTGCTTGTTTTATGAAAATGGGCGTTGGGAAAACTAGAGTTGCTTTAGAACTTGTAAAATATAATAATGTAGATTTTCTTTTATATGTCACACCTTTTTCTACTAAGCAAAATATTGAAAATGAAATACATAAATGGGGAATAAATTGTCCATATAAAATTGTGGGTTATGAAACGATACAATCAAGTGATAAAAAATATTTAGAATTATTATCACATTTAGATAATAAAAAATCATTTATTATTGCTGATGAAAGTGTATTTATCAAGAACGAAAACACAAAACGTTTTAATAGATTGTTAAGGTTAAGAGAAAAATGTGAGTATGCATTAATTTTAAACGGAACACCTATTGTTAAAAATGAATTTGATTTATATAATCAAATGTACTTTTTAAGCCCGTTAATTATTAATATGAACAGGAGTCAATTCTTAAATGTCTTTTTTAAACATATTACGTATAAAAAACGTGGACAATCTGAAAAATCTTTTTATAAATTTAGTGAAGTAAATGCTGAACTATTATATAAAATGATAGAACCATATATGTTTAGGTGTGATTTAGATTTTAAAAAAGAAGAAAGTTTAAATTATTATTATATTCCGTATATTGGCAATGACTATTACGAAGAAAAAGAAAAGAAATTGTTTGAATATCAACAGTATAGAGAGAGTCAAACAATTATTAATATGCTTACTTCTTTAAATACAATTGCTTCTAATTATACTAGAAAAAATGATGAAGTAATTAAATATATAGAAGGAAAACAACTCATTGTTTATTGTAATTATCTTGCTGAAATAAATTATATCAAAAGTAAGTGCGATTGTTTTGTGATTACTGGTGCAACAAAACATCGAGATGAAATTATAGAACAATTTAAAAATAATAACAAACCCCTTTTAATGACTTATGGAGTTGGGGCTTACTCTCTTAATTTCCAATTCTGTAATGAAATAGTTTATTCCAGTATTAATTTTGATTATGCTAAAATGGAACAGAGTCAGTATAGAATAAAAAGAATAGGACAAAATAGTGATATAAAATATACTTATTTTTTAACTGACTTAGGTATTACAAAAGTAATATTGGATAACTTAAAAAGAAAAATAACACTTGAAAATTTAATAAAAGAAAAAATAATTAAAGGAGATGAATTAAAATGGTTAAAAAATTTATAACATATAAAAATGTTAAAAAAGAAAAATATTTAGTTGATGAAGAGGGCAACATTTTTAATGAGGCGGGAAGAACAATTTCAACTAGAGAAGATAAAAATGGATATATAGTAGTTAATTTATATAATGAAGAAGGTAAACAACAAACGTATAAAGTCCATAGATTAGTAGCAACTGAATTTTGTGAAAATGACAATCCTGAATTAAAGACACAAATAAACCATAAAGACGAAAACAAACAAAACAATTACTATAAAAATTTAGAATGGGTAACTCCAGCTTATAACATCAATTATGGGTTACGAACTGAAAAGGCGATTAGTAATAGAAAAAAACCTATTATTGTAAGAAATGTAAATACAAATGATGTTATTAAATTTGAGAGTTTAAATTCCGCTAGTAGGGTTTTAGGATTAGACGAAGCGAGACTCAGTGATATTTTGAATAATAAAAGAAAAACAACAAACGGATACGAAGTTTGGTATGCAGAAAGTCCAGTTTACAATGTAATACCTGTTCCAATAGATAAAATAGTAGCTAATGATTATAACCCTAATAAAGTTGCGACAAAAGAGATGGAGTTGCTTTACACAAGTATTAAAGAAGATAAATATACAATGCCTATTGTTTGTTACTATGATGAAGATATTGATAAATATATTATAGTAGATGGGTTTCATAGATATAGAGTATGTAAAGAGCATAAAGATATTTATGAAAGAGAACACGGGTGTCTACCTGTTTCAGTTATTGAAAAAGATTTAAATGATAGAATGGCTTCTACTATTCGACATAACCGTGCTAGAGGAAAACACGAAGTAGAACTACAAGCTAATTTAGTCGCAATGTTAAAAGCTGGTTGGAGTGAAACTAAAATAATGGAAGAATTAGGAATGACACTAGAAGAAGTCCAACGCTTGTTGGGTCTTACTGGTATATTTAGTGAAATTAAGGGCGTTCCTTATTCAATTGAAAAGCAAATTGTCGAAGCAGGAGAAGATGAAAAAGATGAGGACAGCGATTTATGGTAAAGAAAATGTTGTCGAAGCAGCAAAAAAGCGTATAGCTTACTTATTTGATAACTACGATAATATTCAACTTTCTTTTAGCGGAGGAAAAGATAGTACAGTTTTATTTCATTTAATTAACGCAGAAGCAAAAAAGAGAAATAGAAAATTTTATTTATTTTTTCTTGACCAAGAAGCCGAATATCAAGGCACAATTGATATGGTCGAATGGGCTATGAGGCAACCTAATGTAATTCCTGTATGGTATCAAGTGCCTATGTTTATGACTAATTCTTGTAGTCAACAACAATTATTTTTGTGGGCGTGGGGAGAAGGGGAACAATGGGTAAGACCAAAAAGTGATATTTCTATCCACGAAATTAAAGGAAAATATCCAAAAAGATTTTATAAGTTTGTATTATGGGCTAATATGCAGTTAAGAAAATTACCTGGTAAAAGCGTTTCGGTAATAGGCTTAAGAGCGGAAGAAAGCCCAAGCAGAAGATTCGTAATGTTCGGTGAAAATAATGAATTGTTTTGGTTAAGAAGAAAGAACGAACCTCATAAAGCATATCCTATAATTGATTGGAGTTATACCGATGACTGGAAATTTTTAATCGAGAATAATCTAAAATATAATAAGGTATATGATAAAATGTATATGCTAGGTTTAAATCTACGCACAATGCGTGTATCAAATTTAATTCACGAAAAAGCATATAGATGTTTAGCAGAACTTCAAGAATTAGAGCCTGAAACTTACGATAAGTTAGAGCATCGTTTAAAAGGAGTACATTGTTGTGCAATTTATGCTAAAGAAAATTTAGTGTATTCTATTAAAAAACTACCTTCTCAATTTAAGACTTGGAAAGAATATAAAGATTTTTTACTTGATAATATACACCCAGATTTAAAGCGTATATTTGAATATCAATGGAGTAGATTTGGAGATACTGACGATGTTGGTGCTTGTAAATATATGGTCAAACGAATATTATTATGTGATTGGGAGGGTAATATTACGTGGAGTAGAGATAATGAATTTAATTATACAAGAGAACAGATTAAAGAGAAGAATGTTATCAAAAGGACTGACCCTGTAATTAAGAAATGGTTTGAAAGTTTATAAAAAGAATATAATTTAAAGGAGAAATAAAATGAAAAATACACAAATTATAAAGGAGAGTAATAACTAATCCTAGTGAAATCTAGGTTGTGCTAAATGTCCTTAAGGCGAATTAGCACATAAAATTAGACAAGAATGGACACTAAGTAGAAAGTCTGCATATTTAATTGCCATAGAACTAAGTTAGTTCGTGGCAGTTATGAAATCTTATGAAAATGAAGTATTACTACTAGATAGAATAGATAAGATACGTGCAATTAATCAACAATACGATTTAGAACATAACGCTTATCTATCGTTTAGTGGTGGAAAAGATAGCACAATTTTACATTACTTATTAGATATGGCATTACCAGGCAATAAGATACCAAGGTTATTCTTAAACACTGGTATAGACTACAAGTTTATTGTAGAATTCGTAAAAGAACTTGCTGAAATTGATGATAGAATTGTCATATTAAATAGTGGTGTAAATATAAAAGAGATGTTAGAAAAAGAAGGTTATCCTTTTAAAAGTAAGCAACACAGTATGAATTTAGATATGTACTAGCGACATAGAGGAAAGCCTTATAATAGAACTTTACAAAGATATTTAGGAGTTGTAGAAAGTACAACACAAATTAGATGTCCTAAGAAATTAATGTATCAGTTCACTCCAGAATTTAATTTACATTGTAGTGCTAAGTGTTGCGATAGGTTAAAGAAAAAGCCAGCAACTAAGTGGGCAAAAGAAAATAATAAAAGTATAAAACTTACAGGTATACGTCAAGACGAAGGTGGACAAAGATTATCTGCTACTTGTATAGTTACAGATAAATCTGATAACTTATTAAAGTTTCACCCTTTATTGGTAATCAACAAAGATTTTGAAGAATGGTTCATAGAAAAATTTAATATTAAACTATGTAAATTATACTATCCTCCTTACAATTTTGCACGTTCGGGCTGTAAAGGTTGCCCATACAATCGAAATTTACAACAAGATTTAGATATAATGGAAGAACTTTTACCTGTCGAAAGAAAACAATGTGAAATCATTTGGAAACCTGTCTATGATGAATATCGTAGAATAGGTTTTAGGTTAAAGAAGGAATAATAAATGCATTTATATAATACCGATTTTAATTAAATTTGAAAACTAGTTTAGTATAATTGTATTTATTATTAAAACTAAATACCGTTTATAAGAAGGTTGCTATTCTTATAATAAAAACCCCTTGCAAAACTTTGAATTTTGTGAAGTCTTGTTGTGCTAGCAACCATAATAAGACTATTGTCGTGGTTAAAACAGAATGGGGTCGGTTTAGGCACCACGATTATAATTCTGTAACTACTCATCTTACTCGCATTAATGATAAAATCAATCGTTTACGTTTAAGGTGGGTGGCTTGCAGAATGTGTTATAAGGAGAAAAAATATATGGGAAATAATAAAGTAAAACAATTTAAAGATATAGTAGAATCTATGGCACAGTTATACGAAAAAAAGAATGCTGACTATGGAGACTCTTTTGGAGTAAGTGTAAAGAAATACGGTTTGATTTCCGCTCTTACTCGCATTAGTGATAAGTTTAATCGCTTAGAAAAATTAGTTTTAAAACAAGATAGACAAGTAGATGATGAGAGATTAGAAGATACACTTTTAGATTTAGCGTCTTATTGTGTTATGACTGTAATAGAATTAGCAGATAGGGAGGATAAATAAATGTTAAATGAAAGACAAAAAGTTTTAGCTGATGCTCTTCTTTCCTTAGAAGGTTGGACAACTAGAAAAGAGCTATTAAAAATTCCTGAAATTAGAATAGCATATCCTAATAACTCTCGTAATGGAATTTATTTTTCTGTAAACGCTCGACAATTAACACAAGATATGCAAGTGTTAAATGAGTCAGATGATTTTCCTTATGTGATTGTCCAAAACTCTTACCTTGGTGTAAAAATTTATGCTGGAGAAGAAGATGATTTTTACTTAAATAATGAAAAATTTAAAATTCTTAGAGCGTTGAAAAGAATTAACAAAAAATTAAAGAAGATTAAAAAAAGTCAAATTAAAATTATTGATGAAGGGAAAGAAGCAAATGAGAAATAAATTATGGGAAGTAGATAATTTAACAATTTTACAAAAACTAAATATTGTTAATAAAATGTTAACAGAGGAATATAAAAAACAACTTTTTGCTTCTGATGATACAACTTATTGTGAAGTTTTTAGGTTTGTAGTTGAAAATGAAAATATAGAAGAAGATAATCCAGTGTGTGAATTAACGGTTCATTGGCAATCAAATAGCACGCACGACGAATTTACAGATACTATTTATATATGCTATGATAATTTAGTAGAATGGAATTGTGCAATGATTTTTACATATATCTTTGGGCAATTGGAGATGTAGGAGGCAAAAATGACCGAAAAACAAAAGGTTTTATTAGCCCACTTGTATAATAGGTTGTCATTCGTAATGTGCAATCCTGAGGCTAAAATAGGCTTTATACCACAAAATGAAATGACAATAGAAGAATTAATTAAAAACTTAGATAAGACTTATGAAGAATACCGTAAAGCCACGCAAGAAAAAGAATCTAAGAAAGTAAGATTGAAGAAAAATGGCACAGAAAAAGAACAAAGATAAAATGTATGTATTACAAGTAATAGGTTTTCCAACTACCTGTAATATGGAGAATTATAATTCTACGAGTAGTCAATGTATGTTAACAATAGCACCGAATAAAGAGTCAGCAACTAAGCGTGGGTTAGAGTGGTGTGAACAAAATTCCTTTATGGGAGGAATGGAATGGTACGTTAAAGATGTTAGAGAAATTCCATTTTATGAAGAGTTTACTACTTTAAAAGTCATATAACAATGAGAAAGGACATCATATGGAATTTACACAAGAAGAAATAGAAGTAATATATGACAAAGCGAATAGTTATTCAACAGGATTATTAACAACTTCTGAAGTTCAATGGCTGAAGCATAATGATGAAGATGCTTTAGCAAATGTTTTATATAATTATACTACTGGATTTTTACGCAAAAATCCTCAATATTATCAAATGATAGACGACGTAGTAAATACAATAGTATTTTTTATGTGGAATAGAATTGACTCTTATAATCATAAGAAAGCAGGGTTTAGTACGTGGTGTTATCTTGTTATTAAACATTGTATTCGTAATGAATTAGCGGCATTAAAAGCGGTAAAAAGAGGCGGTAGAGCAATTACTACATCTCTTAATCGTTGTCGTAAGATACGCACAGAAGATGCATTAAAAGAAGTGCTTAATAGTATAGATAATATAGGTGAAGATATAACAGATGTACATCAATGTTCTACAACTAGCCAACCCTTAACAGAAAGGGAAGAACTTATTCGATTAATTATAGAAGATTTAAGAGATGTTCGCGAAGGAGAATGCTATTTAACCTTACTTGAACATAAATATCTTCTAGGTTATTTGTCTGGAATGACATATAGAGATATGGAAAAGAAATATCATACCAATGATAGCACTATTCGTCGCTACATTCAACGTGCTTTACAAAAAATCACAAAGAGATATTTTAATAATATCTAAATTTGGTTAATTTATTACTCTCAGTTACAATAATAATTGTAATATGAAGAATATTTTTAACTTTTAAATCATTTTAGTTGATTTTATTGTTATAAAAAGAATATAATATTATGAAAAGAAAATTTTAAAAATATCGTTTGTCTAGGGAAGGTTACAAGAAAGTTGTTATTTTCTCACACTCTCCTGTAAATCAATTTCCTTTCTTTAAGTTAATGATAGTGCCTTATATATGCGTTGATAGACGTGAAGCTTTGAATAAGCGGTTTCATATTTATTGTGAGATATCGGATAAACTTCGTGGAAGTTTAAGTTGAGAGATAAATAATAATATGTGCACCTCTTTTATTTAATTATACAAGACTATTTTGCCTACCTTTTATACAATCCTTACGCGGCAACTTTCTTGTAGCCTTCCCTAGATAAACGATATGAGTATAATGAAAGGAGTTTAAAAATGATACAACAAGTAAAAGATATTAGTATAGGTGTAGGCAATAATATGGGTGGTATATATATCATAGACGAAATGACTGTATTTGAACTTAATAAAATGCTAGTCGACGGAATTCAACCAATTATTGTAATTCCAAATACTAAGCGTAACGAAGATAATACTGTAGATACATTTCCAATTATGGTTCTTTTAGAAGAAATAAAATTAGAAGAAACCGTTGACGACCCCGATTGTGAATATCGTCAAAAACATCTTATATTTATAAAAGGCGTAGTTGTAAATAGTTGGAATATGATAAACCGCACAGTTAATATAGGAGAAAAAATTCAAGGATATTTAACTTATCCTACGAAAAAAGACGATGATATAACAAAAGAAGAGTTTTCACAATTTATTGATTTCCCTATAATAGGTCGTATACGACCACTTGAATCTGATGATAATGATAACACTGAAGAAAATGATAATAAAAATGATGATAAGTAAAAAAGTAAATAGAAAGGAGAAAAATTATGCAATCACCATTAAATTCAACAACTAAAAAAGTAACACAAACATTTGGCTCATTTTCAGCCACAGGTGTATTTTCTATTAACGGGAAAACGCCAGAAGAAAAAACAGAAAATTTTAATAAAATGTTCACGCTTGCAGAAAAGAAAGGTAATTACACTTTTAACCGAATGAGTATTTCTTTAAAGTGCGGTAGAGATAGATTATCTTTTGCAACATTGCAAGGTTCATTTGAAGCAAATCAAGAAAAGGGTTTCTTAGTTCACCCAAAAGATGACCTTATGAAATATTATTTCCTTGATTTTGACCAACGTTTTAACGAAGAAATTTTAGAAACACTTAGTTATAACGATTATATTACAGTAGGTTTAACTCGTGCCGTTCGTGCAGATGGTTCAACATATACTGTAATGAAAAAGTTCTTATGTGCTTATGAAGCAATTAATGAAATCTATTCACATTTAGAAGATGGAATGATTTTAACAATTAGAGGTAAGTTCAGTTACTTTATTAACAATGAAGGTAAATTAGTTACCACTAAAACTATTACACATATTTATCTAGCTCCAGAATATGTTACTGAAGATAAATATAGTGCTACATTTACTGAAAGAGTATTATTTGATAGTGAGTCTTGTAAAGCCCCAGAAGAAAAAGGTCTATATGCATTACAAGTTTATAGTAATGTACGCCAAAAATTACCTGGAACAGAAGATTATAAAGTTTATACAATTCCACAAACTATATATGTTTCTAAAGAAGAACTTCCTCAATGGAAACGTGCAGCAGATTTATATCTAAATATTACTTCTCCAACACAAATATGGGTAGTGGACATTGTTGGACATTTTAGTTATGTAGTAGAAACTGAAGATATTGATATGAGTTATATTCTTGAACACCCAGAAGAATTCCCTCAATATAAAGAAGTTATTAGAATGGCTACAATTGGACTATTTGAACTTCCTAATCTTGGTAAAATGGTAGCTAGTAATAAATCATTTGAAGTAAAAGCACTTAGTAGTTTTAAACTTATAGATGATGCCCAAGGTGTTAAAGTTCTTTCAATTGATAAAGAAAAATATACTAAGTCTGATTTATTAATGTTTGATTTAAGTATGATTTCTCATACTGAACCAACTGCAAAACCATCAAATGTTGATAGTGCTTATGCTCAAGAAGTAGCTTCAACATTTAAACGACCAGCAGCTTTTGGTGCTAAACCAACAACGCAACCAACACAAACACCAGCTCCAGCACCAAGACCTACTTATCAAGCACCAACTAGCACTGCACCTAGCATTGGTGAACAAGAAATAGATAGTGATATGGCTGAATTTTTAGCCGCTATGAAAAGTGAATAATAGGAGGTAAATATTATTTATGGCAACAGCAAAAACAAAACCTATTGAACCAGTAGTAAAAAATGAAAATGTAGAAAATGAAGTAACCGAAGAAAAAGTTCTTAGTTATATTACTCCAGTTGCTAAGATTAATTTTACAACGGAACCTACTTCTTTACACGCTAAACTACAACGTATAAGAGTTGAATTATCAACTTATCCTTTAAGAAAAAGTGGAGTAAATACATTTGCGAGATACCAATATTTCCAATTACAAGACTTCGTACCAACAGTTAATTATTTATTAGATAAATATAATTTAACATCTGTATTTACTATGAATATGGAAACCGCAACTCTTACTATTATTGACTGCGATAAACCTGAAAATACTATTGTATTTGCTACTCCAGTTGTAGATTCTGAAGTTAAGGGTTGCACTCCAGTGCAAAACTTAGGTAGTATTCATACATACTTAAAGCGTTATCTATATCAAAATGCATTTGAAATTAGTGAACCAGATGCCTTAGATGCCTTAACTAAGAGTGACCAAACTGTAACAGGTTCAAGTGCTAAAACTCCATTAAAAACTTCTGTTCCGCCAGTACCGACACCATCTATTGGTGGTCAATCGGTTAAAACAGAAGCTCCTGTAGTTCCAACCCCTGCAATTAATACAACACCTGTAACTACAACTCCAGTTGAACCTACTCCTACTCCTGTAGAAGAAAGTCCTGAAGTAGTAAGAGCTAAAATTATTAGAGGGGCTATCGCTAAGAAGAGTAAACATATGCCAGAAATCTTAAAATATATTAGAGAAACAGGAGCTAAGCCTTCACTTAAAGATATTACTGAAGAGCAAACAAAACAAATTCTTGAGTTTGTAAAAACTATTCCTGATGATGTCGCTTAAATAGAGCCTTAAAATAGCCCTATTTTTGAAACTTTATAACACGGAGGTATAATTTATATGGCACGTAAGAAAAGTGTAGAGAACGCATCAAACTCCTTGCCAAAAGGTGTAACAAATACTCAAAAGTCCCTACAAAAAAGTGAAGAAGATAAATCTGATTCACCTTTAAATAAAGCGTGGAATGATGTATTTGAATATATTAAAACAAATATTTTTCAATATACGAAAGAACAAAAACTTCCTAAGGCATTAATCTTAAGAGTTAAAGGTTTAGCATATGGTCAAAAATATCTCCGTAAACCTAGTGCTAAGCACCCAGCAGAATTAAAACAAATTTATTCAACCGAAGCAGTGTATTGGACAAGTGTTTATTGCACTGCTTCACTTATTAAAGCATTTGAAAAAGCGGTAGATGAAAACCATAAAATTAATTTATTGTGTTATATCTTAGAACAATATATTAATGGAATAGAAGAACGTTGTAAAAAGTTAAGAGAAAATTCTAATAATGTATCACAACTTACAACGGAAAACTTAAATCAAAGTTATAACACTTTAACTTACAAACCAAAAACAAAAAAGAAAAATCCACTAATTGAAGAGTTGAATTCAGTGTGGAAATAGGAGGAGAGTATATGCAACAAGCACAACAAAATGTTTCATCTAATACTCCAGACGAACTTACCAGAGTTCAGCAAAAATTATACGACAACAAGAACATTAGTGAAAGTTATATCGTTGGTTGCTTATATCAAAATCCAGACCTGATTTACGATTATGATACCTTAACTTTAGAAGATTTTCGTATTAATAAATGGAAAGTTTATTTTGAAATTATTAAAGGTATGAAAAATGAAAAGTTTGAACATATAGATGAACTTGAAATTAATTTATACCTTGAAAAGCACCAAAAACTTAGAGAAGTATATGACAATACTGGTGGTTGGGAAACAATTCAAATGCTTTCTAGCGAATATGTTAATGCTGACAATATTGAAAGTTATATAGATAATAATAATAAATGGGAAGCATTATATCGTAAAATAGAAAGTGGTCAATATATTACTGAAAAGCAATTTTCCACTTTTATTGATATGACGTATGATGAGATATATGATTATTATGATTATCTTAACAACAATTCTTTTATTAAAGCAAGTAATAACTTAAAGGGATATGACTTATCTGATGGAATAGATGATACAATTCAAAAACTATTTAGTGATGAAATGGTCGGACTTCCTTATTATGAAATGCCTTTTTTAACACAACTTACTAATGGTTGTTCTTTGGGTGATATTACTGGACTAGGGGCTCCTACAGGTGTAGGTAAATCTACTTTTATGCGTAATGTTTATATTACATCTTTAATTAATTATGGAGAACCAGCAGTCATCTTTATTAATGAAGAGAGCCGTCAAAAGTGGCAAATTGAATTTATTGCCTGGGTAATAAATAATATATTTAAAAAAGATATGGCTAAAGGTAAAATGAAGTATGGGTCGTCTCTAACAGCTGAACAAAAGCAGTTAATTATAGACGCTGGAGAATGGCTAAAGAAAATGAAAGACCAAGAACTTATTACCATTGTTCCAGTTGATGTTTTTAATTGTAAAGAAGTCATCAGACGTATTAAACAATATGCTAGTAAAGGCGTAAAATACTACGCAATTGATACTTTTAAAGAAGATGGAACAGAGTTTAATGATAATGAGTGGGAATTATTACGTAAGAATATGACCAATATTTATGATGTTATTAAACCTGAAAATAAAAACCTACATATCTTTTGTACTTTACAACTTAGGACTGCCGATGTTAGACAACGTTATTTAACTAAAGATAACACGGCTGGCAGTAAAGCAATGGCAAACGTAATGAGCGTATATCTTATGATACGTAGAATGTTTGATGATGAAAAACCGTTAGAAAATCCTGCTTGTGTAGAAGGTAAAACTGTAGCCGATATTAAGGCTAGTAGTTCTTATAAGCGTAATAAAGCAGAGTTAGATGTTGTAACTTTAGTTGATGGGAAACACGTAGTTCCTGTAGCAATAGACCCAGCAAAAGATTATCTATTAGTTTTCATCGTTAAAAATCGTAATGGAGAAGCTGAAAAGAGACAAATAGTAATTGAAGCCGACTATTCCAGAAATATATTTAAAGAAGTTGGATATACGCTTGTCCCTTTTAGTTGATAAGGAGAAATAAAAATGAATAAATCTAGACGATGTAAATATAGACGATGTCAATTCTGTTCTATTTTTAATCCACGAACAGAAAAACAAGTATGCGACGATTGGGCGTTGGTTGACAATTCTAAAAGAGAAATGTATTGTGAAATTGCAACAACTCTAATGTTAAAAGAATTAAACCGAAGTGCAAATATTGCTCTAATGATAAGGCGAAGTGAAAAACACACGAACTATAAATAAACAATATACAAAAATGGGAAGTGTACAGAAATGTTTCCTTGTGGTGTATATAATTGGAGCAAAAAAGAATAGATTACTATTCTTTTATTTCTTAAACGGTTTATAATATTATGTGAGGAGGAAAATTATGTTAGCAAATGAATTAACTCAGTATATTATAGACAATGATTTGATTATTCCTTTATTAGAAAAGTTAGGTTGTAAGCACATTGAAACAAAATCGTTTCAAAAAGATATTAGATGTGCATTACCAGATGGAGATAATCCTACAAGTGTATCAGTAAGAAAAGATACGTTATTTGTAAATGTTTATTCTCGTGGTGTAAATGGGAATATCTACGACTTCGTTTCTTACTTAAATAACAACTGCTCTTTTTATAATGCTTTTAAAAAGGTTCACGAACTTTTAGGAATTCCTTTTGACCGTAATCAAGTTAAAAAGAATACTCCTGATGTGTTAGCCGTTTATAAAGCAGCAAGGGGTAAAAAATATAATAATAAACCTCTTGAAACAGAGGGGTATCCGTTAAGTGAACTAAATAAATATGTTAAACTTCCTCATAAGTCTTGGATAGATGATGGCTGTACTTTTGACGCTTGCCAAAGATATTCTTTAGTCTTTGATAATATTAATAGTGCAGTTGTTATTCCTTGGTTTAAGTGGGCAATTCCACCACAACAATTTGAGAAACCTATTGCAGGATTTGTTAGGCGTACAACTATTCCTAACGCAAAAGAATTAGGAATTCCTAAATATCGCTGTGAAAAAGGTTTTGATAAGGGGGCGTATTTATTTGGTCTTGCTCAAAACTATTATGATATTAAAAAGGCTGGTTATGTTATAGTATTCGAGGCTGAGAAATCAGTAGTGCAAAGAGCAAGTTATGGAGATTTTACGGGGGTTGCTGTAGGGTCACACGAAATAACTGCTAAACAAAGACAAATGTTAGTGGCTTTAGGTGTAGAAATTATTGTAGCGTTTGATAAAGATATTCCAGAAGAATTTTTACAAGAAACTTGTAGAAGATTTTACAACGTAAGAAAATTAAGTTATATCTTAGATACGCAAAACATTCTAGGTGAAACCGAAAGTCCTGCTGATAAAACCAACCAAGAGTATCAAAAATTATTTAAGGAGAGAAAAATTTATGGCTAATCCATTTACAAAGGAAATGTTGTTCGACCTTAGTTTGTGTCCTAAAATAGAAAATTTTAAATGCTCTTTTATATATGGGAAAGGTCTTGTAACATTTAATTTAATTCGCAATCAAAAAGGAGATAGAGAACCTTTTTCAATGCGAATATATGATAGGTATTATAAATGTGGGTGCCAAAAAGAAGCAGGATATATTGTATCTGCTGATGTAATATATTATCACACACATAAATTCTTACCTATTACAGAAACTACTAAAATTAGTTCTAAACTTTTATCTGCTATTATTTCACAAGAAAGAAGGGAGAACGCTAATGCCTAATAATCAAAATCAACAATACAAAGATACATTAGATTTACTTCGTTTTCAATACGGGGTAGATAAAATTTATTCTTGGAGTAGAATTAATTGCTTTTTAGAAGATAAATGGACATATTTTTTAAAGTATGTTTTAAAGATAAAGCCAGATAGAGCAGATAGCATCTATGGAACGTTAGGAACTGCTTTACATACACAAATGGAAGAGTTTTATACTACTAATATAGACAATAAAACTATGACAACTAATTTTGAAAGTGCTTATATTGCAGCAAAAGAAATGTTTGGTCGTAGTTTTGTTTATGTTAACCCTAATGCAGACGAAGAAACTAAACAAGCGTGTATTGCCGCTAATGAAAAATTGGCTCGTAAGTTTGTTAACAGTGTTAAACACTTCTTAACCAATGTTGTAAAGGACGAGGGTTTAGTAGAATGTGAAAAATTTTATCCTTGTGTGTTAACTGATAGTAAAGGTAAAAATTATCTTATTCAATGCTTTATAGACTTTCTAAATTGGAAAGAAGATGGAAAAGTAGACATCATAGACTATAAAACTTCTACATTCTATCAAAATGCTAAAGCAGAAAAGTTAAAAAGACAACTAGAGTTCTATGCCCTTGCGTTCCAACAAAATGAAAATATTCCAATTTCAGATATTAATCTAGCGTGGAACTTTGTAAAATATATTCAAGTAGAATATCCACAAGCCAATGGTAAATTTAAGTCTAGAAGGTTAGAGCGAGATGAAATTGGTGGAGTGCTTAACCCTGAGTCTGGAATGTATAAAGATGGTCTACAATCTGCCTTAAAAACTATCTTTAATAATGCTAAAAAGTTTAATTTAGTAGGTCAATATTCTGAAGATGAAATTAATGAATATCTTTATGAAGTTGGTATGAGTAATTCTTTAGATTGTTTACCAGAAGAAGTTAAAAAGTTATTTACATTCTCTAATTGTTTACGACCAATCGAATATAATGAAGCTGAAAAGATTGTTCTTGAAGGCTTTATCGTTGGCACTATTAAAGAAATCGAACATCTTGAAGAATTGTATGAACAAACTAAAGATGAAAATTTATGGTGGCAAGACGTAACATATGATGATGTGTATAGACTTGAAAACTTATCTGAATATTCTCCAAGGTTGCATAAACCTTATCAAGCTTATTTACAAGCAAAGAAAGAGCGAGAAGAAGCTGGAGATACTAACCCAGAAATAATCGGTGGTTCTGCTTTTAATAAACTTTGGGGAGCAAAAGCAAACAAACAAAATACGGAGGAATAAATGATTTATAAAATAACAAATAATCAAATGCGTGCTAGAGATTTCCAAGAAGCTATCAGCACAGCGTTGTTGCAATGTGGAGTAAAGTTTGAAAATACTTCTACTTTTGGTGGAAAGATAACTACAAGCGGTGGATTTAAAAATCATATTTCTTTTGCTTATAGTTATATCCAACCTATTACAACGCAAGTATTCATCGGCATTAGTTTAGATGAAGAAGATAGAATAAAAGAATATTTCTTAGACTTTGGAAAATTACTGACTGAAGAAGTTGAACAAGCTAAAGATTGTTATGCAGCTATTGAAGATTTTTTAGAATTTGCAAAAGATTTTGAATTAAAAATTATTAGTATTGTAAAAGATATTCCTAATTATATGGTAGTAGATATTAGTAAAGAAGTTTAAAAAGAAATTCAAACGGAATATAATTATATAGAAGCAAATGAAAAAAAGTAAACGAAAGGAGAACTAAATATGAGTACAAATAATTACGTATGTTATCATTTACATACTGATTTATCTTTGTTAGATAGTTGTACTAAAGCCAAAGATTATGTTGAATTAGCCGTAAAATTGGGTCAAAAAGCGATTGCATTTACGGAACACGGTAATTTATACGACTGGGTTTCAAAAAAGCAACTATGCGACCAAAATGGGCTTAAATACATTCACGGAGTAGAGTGCTACTTAACACAATCACTAGACAACAAAATACGTGATAATTACCATACTATTTTGCTTGCTAAAAACTACGAAGGTGTAAAAGAAATTAATCTTGCTATGAGCAAGGCTAGCGACCGAGAGCATTACTACTATGCACCCCGAATTACATTTGATGAGTTCTTTCAACTCAGCTCTAATGTGATTAAAATATCTGCTTGTTTAGCTTCTCCTTTAAATACTTATCGAAAACAAAATGGAAATCAAAGTATTACTATTTCTGATGAAACTTTTTATAAATTATGTCAACATTATGACTATCTTGAAGTACAACCTCATATCAAATCGCAAGAACAAATTGAATATAATAAGTGGCTCGCACGTATATCAAAAGTGATACATAAACCTTTGATAGCAGGAACTGATACACATAGTTTAAATAAGCACAAAGCAGAATGTCGTAGCTTATTAATGAAGTATAAAGGACAATCTTACGGAGACGAAGATACTTTTGACTTAACATACAAAACTTATGATGAATTAGTTGAATGTTTTAGAGAACAAGGGGCGTTAACTGAAGAAGAATATTTATCAGCAATTGAAAATACTAATGTGATGGCTGATAGTGTAGAAGAATTTACGTTAGATACTTCGTTTAAATACCCCCATATAAGTGATAATATTGAGCAAGACTTTTTAACAAAACTTTATACTATGTTTAAAGATAAACTTGCTAAGGGGTATATTCCTTTAGATAAAAAACAAGAATATTTAGACCGCATTAAAGAAGAATATGATGTTTTCAATAAATTAGATATGTTAAGTTTTATGCTATTTATGTCTGATTTAATTGGTTGGTGTAAGAGCAATAATATTCCTGTTGGTTTAGGTCGTGGTTCAGTAAGTGGTTCTTTAATTGCTTATATATTAGGTATTACAGATGTTGATAGTATAGAATGGCACACTATTTTTTCTAGATTTGCCAATGAAAATAGAAAAGTTTTAGCTGATATAGATGTCGATGTAAGAGATGAAGATAAACCTAGAATATATAAGCATATTATAGATAGTTTTGGTCTTGAACATACTGCTTATGTGTTATCTATCGGAACAATAGCCGACCGTGGAACAATAGATATTGTGGGTAAAGTTTTAGATTATTCCTTTGCTGATATTGATAAAATAAAAGATGAATATGACGCTGATGAAAGTGAAAATAAAACTGATATAAGAGCTAAATATCCACAATTATTTTATTATTTTGATGGGTTAGTTAACACTTCAATCTCTAGAAGTATTCACCCTGCTGGCATTTTAATTTGTCCTTGGACTTTACCTGACAACTTTGGTTGGGTGTGGGATAATAGTGGAGAAAATAGCAAGCATATTCTTAATTTGAATATGGACGAATCGCACGAACTCGGTATCCTAAAATACGATTTACTTAGTCTAGTGAATATTTCTATTATTCAACAAACCTGTGATTTGGCTAATATCCCTTTCCCTAATTCTAAAACACTAAATTGGAATGACGAGGAAGTATGGAAACATATGTTAGATAGTCCAGTAGGACTTTTTCAAATGAACGGTGACTTTGCTTTTAGTTCTTTAAAGAAATTTGAGCCACATTGTATTAGTGATATTGACTTGGTAACTGCTGCTATCCGTCCTTCGGGAGCAAGTTTTAGAGATAAACTATTTGCTAAAGAGTGGTATAAGAATCCATCTCCTATGATAGACGAACTCTTAAAAAATAATTATGGATATTTGCTATATCAAGAAGATTGTATCGCTTTTTTACAACAAATATGCGGTTTTAGTGGGGGCGACGCTGACACTGTTAGACGTTATATTTGTGCTAAAAAAGAAGATAAAATTGCTGAATGGCTACCAAAAATATTGGAAGGCTATTGTAATAAATCTGATAAACCAAGAGCAGTTGCAGAAGAAGAAGCAAAAACTTTCTTAAAAATTATTGAGGATTCTGCTTCTTACCAATTCAACTATAATCACGCTCAAGCATATAGTATGTTAACTTATATTTGTGCTTACTTAAGATACTACTATCCACACGAATTTATTACAGCGTTCTTAAATTGTGCTGCGAATAACAAAGATATTCAAGATGGAACTGCTTTAGCACAGCAATTAGGTATTCCTATTTATAGTATTGAATTTGGAAAATCTAAAGATAATTACGCAATTGGCATAGAAAACGGACATAAGATTATCTATAAAGGTATATCTTCTCTTAAAGGTTTTGGAACAACCGATGGAAGTAAATTATATGAAGTCGCTATTAATAATTCAAACTTGTCTTTTGTAGAATTAATTCCTTTATTATTCCAAGCGGTTGGAAAATCTAAAGTTCAAGCTCTTGCTAAACTTAATTTTTTTAGAAATTTTGGTAAGACAGCCAAAATATGTAAGATATTAGAAGCGTATATTCAACTTGGAGATAAAGTTCAATTAAGTAAAACTAAGGAATATATAGTTCTTATCTCTCAATTAATTCCATTTTGTGGTGGTGAAACTCCAAAACAATTAAAAAACTTTAATAGCCAATCTTTTTTAAAGTTCTATTGGAAAATGATACCAGATGAACATTTATTATTAGAAGAAAGACTTAACGCTGAATTAGAATATTATACGTGTATTATTTATACTAATTCAGAAATGAAAGATTTTTATTTTGTAACTAAAATAGTTGAGGGTCATAGTAAAAAGAATTATACTATTACCGTTCAGCATTTATATGACGCTTCTACTAAGGTGTATAAATGTAAAGACCTTAATAAACTTAGTGTAAAACCAATAAGTGTAGGTTCTATCTTCCAATTAATATTAGATAGACAAGACAGAAAATGGCTGCTTAATCCTAATTTTATAGAAGGTGGAACGGAAAGAAAATTTATCCAATCTAATACTGAATTTGAGGATATTTTATTAGATTGGAATGTGGTATATACAGCACCACAAAAAAAATAAAGGAGAATAATATGGAAGAAAAAATATTTAATTTTAATATTGAAGATATTAAACAATTAGGACATATTGGACAATTATATGAAATCATAGGGTTACAAAAAGCAATCGACGACCTTTATCATAAAAGAGTTGAAACAGCAGTTGAGGGGTTAGACCTAACTCCAGAACAAAGAAAAGATATTGAGCAAGATATTAAATTAGAAATTGAAGATGGTCTTGATGTAGAAATGAATGCACAAGATGGCAATAAGATAAAAGATATTTTAATTCAAACTTATACTAACTATGATGTATTACAAGATGAGAAAACTAAAGAACTTTCTTTTGTTGCAAAACCTAAACATAAAAGAAATCTATCTACTATCTTTGCAAATGCTATTGAGAAACATTGTATAATGATGTTGCCACATTTATCTGAAGCTCTTCCTAGTGGTACAATTAAAGTTATTCTTCGTACTAGAGAAGAAGTTAACGCTTTAAAAGATGAGGAACTTGGTGCAAAAATGGAAATGGTCAATGAGCAATTACCTCGTTGGTCAAAAGTCGCTGAAGAAGTTATAGCCAAGAAGGAAGAAAAATAGTATGTGCGAAAATCAAGAAAATAACACGACTAAAACAACTGAAAATGAGAACCTTAATGAAGAATCTACTAATGATGAGGGTGTTTACAAAGGTACAATGACGTACTTATTTCCTAAATACCAAGTTATTTATGTAGATTATTCCACTGGTAAACAAGAACAAATAATTTTTTCAACTTTGCCACAAGTAGTGAAGTGGATTAATACTAATTTAATCTTTAATTCTAGTGTAAGTGTGTGTCAAATTACTAAAATTTACACTATTGACAATGATTAGTGAATAAATTAAAACAAAACAAACAATAGACATTTTTATTTTGAAAGAAGGAGCATATATATAATGGAAAAATCTAATATTAAAAAGTCTGTACAAATTACTGTACAGGTTTCAAGAATAAAATACCCATCTGGACAAAGAGTTTCAGAGGGTACGTGGGGAACTTTAGCGTGTGTAGATGTTAAGAGTGGTAATTCTATATCAGTTGTTGGTGAATTACCTAAAATAGATATGCACACTGACGCCAAAACATACTTTTCTTTAATGGCAAATGTCGTGGAACACCCGACTTATGGAGTTCAGTATCAAATTATATATATGCAACCTTCTCTTGCTAGTGAAAATGATTATTCTACACGACAATTTTTATCTTATATCCTATCAGAAAGACAAGTTGAAGCATTATATAATACCTTGAGCGACCCATTAAAGGTTATTAAAGAAAAAGATATAGACGCTTTATGCGAAGTAAAAGGTATAAAAACTGTTACTGCTCAAAGAATAATCCAAAAATACGAAGAAAATAAGCAATATGAAATGGCATATTCTAAATTAGGTCAATACAATCTAAGTGTATCTATTATCGATAAACTTTTAAAACGTTATCGCAACCTTGATAAAATATCTAAGATATTAGAAGAAAATCCTTATCAACTAATTAGAGATATTAAAGGTATTGGTTGGGCTAAAGCAGATGAAATTGGAATAAAAGTTGGCATTGCTTTTGACAGCCCACAAAGAATTGCAGGATTTATCTGTTATTACTTAGAAGAGCAGGCTCAAGTCGGTAACTCGTGGCTTACTCCAGATGTTATAACAGCAGGCGTTCTTAAACTATTTGATTCAGAATATATCAACTCCCATAAAGATACTATAATGCAATCATTTGGCGACGCTATTACGCAATTAACTGATAATGATATTTTAAGATTTGATGAAGAACGCAATAGAGTATTTTTACTTAAATATTATAATCTAGAACGTAAAATTGCTAATGAATTATTACGCTTATTAGATGGAAACAACAGACGTATTTTTCCAGGTTATACAATAGATAGTATTGTACAACAAATTGAAGAAGAACGTGGTTGGAAACTAACTGACGAACAAATCAATGGAGCAAAAATCTTTGGTGAGTCTAATGTAGGTGTAATTACTGGTGCTTCTGGTACTGGTAAAAGTTCTACTGTAGAAGTATTAGTTAGAGCATTTAAAGGTTATAGAATAGCCCAAGTTGCTTTAGCAGGCAGAGCCGCTTCTAGATTAACCGAAATTACAGGGTTAGAAGGTTCTACTATTCATAGATTATTAGGAATAGATGTTGAAACTGGAGGCTTTTTACACAATAAGCAAAATCCTTTAGATGTTGATATTGTTATTCTTGATGAAGTGTCTATGATTGGTGGAGAGTTGTTTTATGCTTTAATTCAAGCCATTCCAACTGGAGCAAAACTTATTATGGTCGGCGACCACAACCAATTAGAAAGCATCGGTTGTTTGAACATCTTAAAAGACTTATTAGAATGTCGAGTTATTCCTTGTCAAGTTTTAAATAAAATTCATAGACAAGCCTTAAAGAGTGGTATTATTACTGAGTCTTTCCACGTACGTAATGGAGAAAGTATTACCAATGGCTGCGTAGATGGTGGTTCTTATGTTAGAGGAGAATTAGAAGACTTTGAACTTAGAATTAATAACACACATACAGAACAAGCAATTTTTGAAGCATTTAAAGAAAACTATGAAAGATTGCAAGATATAAATAAACTTCAAATTATTGTACCTATGCGTGATAGAGGTTCTATTAGTGTAAGTGCTTTAAATACTATGATACAAAACTACTACAATCCAGAAAGTAAATGTTCTAGTTTAAATACTTTACCATTAAAGAATGACAAGTGTTTTAGAGTTGGAGACAAAGTAATTAATATTGTTAATTCTTATAACTGCTTAAATACTAATGGTGATAAAGTCGATGTTTATAATGGATATATTGGTATTATCAAAGAAATCAATCGTTTAGAGCGTACCTTAGTTGTAGATTTTTCTATGAACTATGATAAAGTTGGAGAAGTTATTTATGAAGATAAAATGTTAGGTAGCCTTCAACTTGCCTATGCAATTACTTGTCATAAATTCCAAGGTAGTGAAACTGATACTGTTATAGTAGGTATAAATTATTCTGCTTATACTTTACTATGTAGACAATGGGTATACACTGCCATTACAAGGGCAAAAAAGAAATGTATTCTTTGTGCTGAAAAGAGAGCATTAGAAACTGCTATTGCTACAACAAAAGTTTCTACTAAACAAACACTATTATCTGAAATGTTAAGTGGATATTATGACCTTAACGCAGACTTAAAGAATAGTTCTTCTAATGATGATGAATATACTTATTCTTTATATGAGGAATAAAAGTGTTTTTAGTGTTATATTTTCAATTTTAAGACTTATTTAGGGGGTATTTCTGCATTTTTAATACTTCCCTTATAAGTTATTAAGGGGTATGCAAATAGGAAATAAAACGTTCAATTTTACCCCTTATTTTAGCCTTAAATTTTAAAGAATAGGAGAAAAATAATGATAAATAACATTTTTTATTGTGAAGGAGATAGTAAAACATTTCGTAAACTATTTCCCATTTTTGCAAATTTAGGAATAGCGGGAAATAGTGATAAAACCGTTGCTCGACGTTGCTTGCCATTTTTTAGGGGTAGCTCTGTTGTAGAGCCTATAGTTAAAGAGTGTGGTAACACGATTAACAACCTTCATCTTACGTGGTATAATTTCGCATCTTACAGCTTAAATATATTTACCAATGATGATAGTATTTTAGATAGGCGTTGGTGTTGGGATACAGAAAATAAATCAAATTATAGATTAACATTATATTTTGTTAAATACACCGATGATAACAAGATAATTATTTACTCCGCTCAAGAAGCAACCAAGAAAGAAATTCATTATTGCGATAATTTACATCTGCTTTATGTAGCCGATGAATTTAGTCTTGATAAATGCAATCAATATTTTATTTATGATATAAATACAGATAAAGTTTTTGTTGTAAACAACTGGGAACAGAAATTTTATACGCAGGAGAAAGAATAAATGGATGAAAAGAAAAAAATAATATATGGACAGTTCTTTACAAAAGGACTTGTATGGTTAAGAGAACATATTAAAAATTTTATATTTGAATCAAAAACCGATTTGGCATATGACCCTTTTGCTGGTGCAGGGGATTTATTGAATGTTGCCAAAGAACTAGGTTATACAAAGATAGAAGGTCTAGATATAGATACAAATTTGAATTGGAAATTTAATGATTCGCTTGAGATGATACCGCATTTAGAAAATGCAATAATAATCACTAACCCTCCATATATTAGCAATTCTTCAGCGGCTCGAAAGAAAGTTGAAGAGCATTTTAAAAAATACTTTGATGCTTCAAATTACAATGATGTGTATTTAATTGCTTTAGATAAAATGCTTGATGCTGAGGACTATGTTGTTGCAATTATTCCAGAAACATTTATTAACTCAAATTATCAAAGAAAAAACAGATTACATAGTTTAACGATTCTTGAAGAAAACCCTTTTGATGATACTGATACTCCAGTTCTTGTGGCGTGCTTTGATGGCAAGCAAAAGAGTTTATCTGAGGTTAAAGTTTACAAAAACGACAAATACGTTAATTCTTTAGGTAATATTGAAAATATGAGATTAATTCCTAAGAAAAACGTAAAGATAATTTTTAATGATAAAGATGGATGGCTTGGTGTAAGATGTGTTGATACAACTAATCCAAATGATATGTTGAAATTTGATTTTAAAGAAAATATTGATTATGACTGGGAAAATAGCATTAAAGTATCTTCAAGGTCTCTTACATTAATCCAAATCGATATTCCAGAAAATGAAAGAAAAATATTTATTGATACTTGCAATGAAATATTGAACTCAACTAGAGAACAAACAAATGATATTATTTTTAGTCCTTTCAAAGGAAATATGAAAAACGGAAGGTGAAGAAGGCGTCTCGATTTCTTCACTTGTAGGGCAATAATTGAAAAAGCTTATTATAGAACTGTAGATGAAACTTTAGGAGGTTTATTTTATGAAAACTAACAAAAACAAAGTTTTTATTGTAGATAATTGGGAGAAAAAATTTTATACACAGGAGGATAAATAATGGAACCTATAATTAACAAAATAAATAATATAACTACTGAAGAAATTAATCATACTATTGAATTAATAAAAAGTGATAATTATAAAGAAAGATTTAGAGCAGAATATTTCTTATTAATGTGGAGAACCGCTAAATTATCTACATTAATTGGAGCGATTAATTCTGGAGTGGTAGACTTTACGCCTGATTGTCCAGTTGAACTTTTAACTGAACAATTAAATGCTATGTACAATTACTTAATAATACTTAGCAAAAGAGCAAAAATCGAACATATAGATGTCGATTTTCAAGAAGAGAAATAATATATGTTTAATTTTAAACCATTCCCACCATATGTTATTGTTCCAAAATATGATGTCTTGGTTCCAAAATATGACCCAAATAACTATTTAAAATTTCTTGCAGATAGTAAACCACTTTTCTTTACAAAAGACCAAATTGCAATTACGATGGAGGAATAATAATTTATGAACGCAGGAAAATCCTTTGAACACCAATTTCAAAAATCTTTATTAAAAGATAAATTTTACACTTTGCGTCTAATAGACCCACCCTCTTCTTTTGGTAAAGATAGCACTAAGGTAAGATTTAGTGCTAAAAATCCATATGACTTCGTAGCCTATAAATATCCAACTCTCTTTTGTTTAGAGTTAAAATCAGTTATAGGAACTAGTGTAAGTTTTCAAACGGAAGAAGAAGCAAAACAAAAGAAAAATACTTCAGCAAATATCAAATGGCACCAAATAAAATCTTTATTAGAAGCAGCCGAGTATATTGATGTAAATGCTATGTTTATTATTAATTTTAGAAAAACTAATAAAACGTACGCTGTTCCTATTGAAGATTTTATATCATTTATTACATCGCCTGACTTTAATAAAAAGTCAATAAACGAAGATGATTGTGATATGCTAGGACTACTTATCCCTCAAAAACTAAATAGGACTACATATCATTATGACTTCCAACATATTTATGATATCATATATGAAGAATTTTATGACGAAGAAGATGTTGACCTAGGTAAAGAATATGAAGTACATTGTGAGAGTATCGACGAAGATGAGATAGAATAAAATGCAATTTACACTACAATCGAATTCGGCGTAAAAAAAGGGTAGATTTTACACTACCCTTTTATTTTTTTTATTTTTCGCAACCAAAATTAGTTGCATTTTGTATTTAAAACCTTTTTTGGTTGCAAGATTTGTTTAATAGTTATTATTTATCTGCTTGTTCTTTTAAATATTTATTCATTTTCTCAACGGCTTTATCTATTGTTTGAGAAATAAGTTCTTTAGAGATAAAAGGTTTTAAAGCGTTAGGTAATTTTTCGTGTATCCAATCTACTACCATTGCTTTCTTAACTTGACCTTGTCCAGATTCTTTAATCAGAACTTCGGCTTTTACAACTAGATTATAAACTAATTTTCTAAACCAACCGTATTTAACGAATAATATAAAACCAATCACTAAAGCTACAATGCTTGCAATAACTATTAAGGCAATTTGCCAAGAATTAAGAGTTGCTAATATCATAGTATTCTCCTTGTATAATATAATTAAATTAATAAAATATAAAAATATTTGCTAGTTAAATTAGCAAATAGTCCATACAAGTTCACCATTTAAAACGTATAAGTCAGTAGTGCTAACTACGTAACAATAGGAACCGATTCTATTTTTAGGTAAATTATCTAAATCTGCAACATCATCGCATACATAGCTGTCGCTGTCGTAATCAGGACTTGCAGCTGCTATTAATCTCCAAGGCATATTAAAATCTCCTTTTAAATTTATTATTTATTTAGATTTATTTAGATTCTTTCTTCATATAATATTCATTATATTTGTCACGGACTAAGACCATACAGGCAGTTTCAAAACCATTTCCACCTAGTGAATGATATTTATCGTGTTCTGAGAATAGACTCTGAAAGGAAGTTTCGGTTGGCACTTCTCCTGCACGTAGCCTCTCAGAGAAATCTATTATATGTGAACGAAGTCTATCTCTTTCATTTTTATTAACCTCTGCTTGCAAAGCACTAATATCCCTATCTATTTTTTGCATATGAGGAGTGATTTTTTCTTGTAACATTTCTGTTAATACACTTTCTATAATCTTCTTCGATTGTTTGCTAAACCACTTAATAACAGCCACAATCGTTCCAACAATAGTGCTAATACCCCCTAAAACACTAGCAACAATTGTAATTATTGTGCCAAGGTTCATTTTAAACTCACCACTTTCTTGAAAATCTTCTGTTGTAATTCTTAAGTTCTTTGTGTAAAGAACGTCGTTTGTATGTTTTATTATTTTATAATGTTTGTAATTATTCCTTTAACTATTGTAAAATTTCCATCGCTGTAATATCCATTGTAGTTGCGTCAGAATCTAAGTTAAAAGAAATTTTTTTAATCAAATAATTAGTATTCTTGTCTTTAACTTGGAATATTTTATTATCTGATGTTTGAACTAATTGTTCAGACTTTGTTGTAAAGTCCTTGTATGTTTGACCAAATTCTATTTTTTGGTTAACATTATATAAATAATTAGGTATAACATTTAGATTAATCGTATTAGGCAAATAAGAGTGTAAATAAAGCTCATAACTAGCCCTAATTTGAGCGATATAATCTGAAGATAGGTTTCCATACTCCCCATCTGTTAAAATGTCAGGAATAGCCGAATTTAGCCTTCCTTCGAGATACCAATAACGAGTTCCCGCAATTTCTACTAATTGTACTACAAAGATAGTATAATCGCCCACAAAAGAATTTTGCGGTAAAGCCTGATACACAGTTTTACTTGTTGTAATTAAATGTGCTTGTTCATATAAAGAGCCATCTTGGTTCGTTACATATATGCTGGTATTATTCTCAGTGTTAGGATATTGAGGCATAAAGGTTATTCTTGTCCCCAAATTAAATTGGGTTAAAGGTATTCCGTTAACATCAATATCATTAATAGATACAGAGTAAGTGGCGTAAATTAAGTTGTTTAAATTACTTAAACCGCCATAATAATTTTCCCCAGTAAGTCTTCTATTAATATAGAAAGGACTGCGGACAGTATTATTTACGCTCACCGCTTTAACTTGCAAGTGAGATAATAATTGTAAAGCTGGTCTATTAATCTCATATAGTCCATCATTTGATATAAACACTTTATTCTCATCGTATAATCCATAATACATAGATAATACGTAAGAAGTATTAGGAGCTAATTGATTTCCATCAAAGTTATATGCTTGAGCAGGAAAGTCTGGATAAGGATTTCCGTCAGCATTCTCATAAGGAAATAGATAAAAATCTCCACTCCAAGTTTCAGTGCCAAAAATCTTTTTAGTAAAATTGTCATACCAAAATGAAACATAATTGATTGTTGGATTACTTAGTCCATTGTCTGGAGTAGTAAAACCAATTGTAGAACCAGCAGTAAAAGTATTTTGTGTAAATCCAGAAGAACCACCTAAACTATCAAAGTCTAATTGTAATTCTGTATCATTAGCATATCGAGCCGACTTTGCAAAGAAAGTTGTTTCGTGAGTTTTTCCATAAATGATAATCTCATTCTTTACATTTGTAAATTCGGCGTCTGATGTATTACTAATAACTTGGTTCTCTGGAATTTTTAATGTTGGTGAAGTTAAGCCGTTAGGTATTTCTTGGAAAATAAACACGCCGTTTTCATCAAAAAAGAACTCCCAGTTAGGAAGGGTATCTCTAATTTCTTGTAATAATTGTAATTTTGTTGCTCCTGCAGACACTTTTATGCTATAAGGTAAATATTGGTAATATGAAGGAATATCTGCTATAGCATATTTAGTTATTCCACATAGATTAGTAAGAACATCTACTATTACTGTGCGTGTTTCTTTTCTTACCCACTCGCCATTAATATATTCATCGCCTCTAATCTCAACTGATAAGTTAGGTAATTGACCTTGTCTTTGGTCAGATAATTCTGCCATTCTGTCTAACAAATTAAAAGATAATGAATCTTCAGTGGCTGATATTTGTTCACTAGGTTTATCTACTAAGTAGCAACCCATATTAAACCACTCTATCTTATCTTCTTCTTTTACTAATGGAGAAAGAGTTATATTTTCTATGCCAATAAATATTTTTAAATATCGGTCATACCAAATATGCCCTTCCCCACTAAGCACTAAAGAAAAGGCGTGAACATTTTGTGTAAATACTGGGCTGTTAAATTTAGCAGGAACTGCTAGTTCTAAAGACCCAGAACGGCGTAAATCGTTATCAGCGTCAAAAGTTAAACTTCCACTAATAACTTTTGTTTGTAAAACATCAATTAAAGTATTAGAAAAATCATATACTTCTATTTTAATGTGTTTATTTCTTAAAGGTTGGTTAAAAATGTTATATCTTGTAGTAGAAATATCCATATAATATAATAACCTCCCTTCATTAAATATTTATATTATTAGAATTTCCTATTGTCGTAGTTAAACCGTTAGTTGTTCCATCACTATATACAAGTGGAAAATAGCCAAGCATACCAACGCTATCTAACCCTTCTTGCGTAAGTGGTACGATTTCTACCCAATCATAACTTGTATCATTAATAGCATTGAACAAACTAGAATTAAATGAGTTATTTGTTCCACCTTTAACATAAATAACCCATATACTTCCTAAAGTATCTTTAAGTATTTTAGGTCGTCTGTTTGTTAAGAAACTATTAAGCATTTCTCTATTTTTAACTTCATCTAAATAACTAATACCACTATCTCTATAATTAGTCATTGTGCTTCTACTTAAAGAAGTTACAGTAATACTACCCTTATTATAACTAATAGAAGCATTGTTAACTATTGTAGGGTAAACTGCTCCATAAGGTTCATATACGCCCGTTAAAGCAACTTTCTGATAGTCCCCATATTGTAAGCCACTCTTCAAAGTAAAGAGTTGATATGGGTCGCAAACGCACGCATTTTCAAATGAACTGTAAACCTTAGAGTGAATAGTTGAACTTAATAAATTCCCATCATTGTCATATAGATATAAAGTATATTCATACACTACTCCAGATTGATTGTACGGGTCTATCATTGAAAAATTTGCTTTATAAGTTGATGTCATAAGAGCAATTTCTTCATTAGATGTTAGAGGAGAATTATCTAATAGTTTACGTGTAAGAATCACTTTTCCAATATTTTGCCAACTATCATTATCAATTTTAGTAGTAATTTTAATATATCCACCACAATAATTTTCTAATTCTAAATAAGAACTAGACAACACTGCTTGGTCATAAGTAGCACTACAATTAATTGAATTTTCTATAACCATTCCATCGCTAGTAGAGAATGTATACCTTAAGACGTATGAAAGATAAGCAAATTGACTACCTATCCCACTAGGTAAAATATTATTAAATTGTATAGGGTCTCCCGTGTTATATAAGACTGGGGTGGCTTGAAGTAATACTTCCGCACTACCATCTTGTGGACGACCATATAAATTTACATAATAATAACCAAGAGTTGCTGTACTGTTAGTATCTTGTGTGTTAAATACAGGATAAAGATTTAACGTACTATTATAAATGAAACCAGTAAACTTAGTTGTTAATGTAGAATCAGTGTAAAAATCTAATGTTGGTTTCGCAAAACAAGTAAAAAATACTGGTTGCGAAATAGTAGACAATACTAATCTATCTTTACTAACACTAGACACTGTTAAATTATAGTTATGATTATTTTTAACTGCATTTTCTTTTAGTGAAACAAAGATATTAAATGTACGAATATAATCGCCAATATCTGTAACATCATAAAAATTATAATTTAAATTTACTTTTGTTGCAGTGCTAGTAGTAATATCTGTAACTTTAATTAATAGTTTATCAACTGCTACACCACCAACTAAAGTTACATTAATATTAATTCCACCTGTAAAATAAGTAGCGTCAAATGGAGTTATCACACCTACTAAAGGTTGAACTAAATTATAAGATGCTCTTTCTGCGTCTGTTTCATTAACAAATTTCGCATATAAAGTTACATTTTCAGTAAGTGTTGCTCCAGCCGTTGCGGGTTCAGAAAACGCTGAATCTAAAAACCAACCATTAAAAACATTATTTTCTTTTACGCAAAAAGGAAGTGGGTTGGGTAAAGTAGTTTTATCTTGCGTAGTAGAACTTTTAAATCCATCTTCTAATACGCCATTATAAGTTTGATATTGAATTGAATATGCCATACTTTACCTACCACTTAACAACTGTGCCACACCATTGAAAGCCATTATACCAAATATTAAGTTCATATAAAGCGTCTGTATTTACAGGAGTAAATACACCATTAGCACAATCATCACCTTTAAAATACACTCCTAAAGTATTAGTAAAGGTCATATTTGGTGTTGTAGGAAATGTTAGAACTGTAGTTCTATCTCCTTGTGGAAGTTTTGTTAAATCAACTGCTTTTAAAGTAATTGCTGTTGGAGAACTCAACTTATAATAAGCCACGTGAGAGCAATCAATAGTTTTAGCACCAGAAGTAGTATCTTCTATGGCACCTTTGGATACACACGTCCAGTCTGTAAGTTTTGTTTTATCTCCTCGACCATATATATAGACACTTTGAGTTTCTTGAACAAAAACTAAATCATATATATTTACATTTGCTAAAGTTGTTAAATCATTAATAGTGTTTGCTAATTTACTTATTGTGGGTCTATTATTAATAATATCTTCAAGACCTGATATTCCATTTTCAACATCTGTAATACGTAAATCTAAAGCACTTCCTTTTCTAGCATTAGAAGCATTAGCAGAATCTATTGCCGTCCCAGCACTATCAGCATAAGGAATTATTCCACTAATTTGTGAAGCCAAAATTTTAATAAGACTAGGGTCAACCTTACCAGTTGCAGAACTTATAGCATTAAGATAATTTGTAAGAGCCTTAATAGCTGTAAAAGCATTATCAATTTCTACGCCAGTATATGAACTTTTATAATTTTCAGTTGCCATTTTATTCTCCTTTCTTTGAGAATTTAAAATGATATTTTATTTAATTTTGTTTAGTATTACTAAACTTTTTGTTTAATTTGTCTAATCTAAATAAGATTAATTTCCTTCATATGTTCCAGTAACGCCTGCAATCGTAACACCCTTTCTGATATTACTTGGAATTAGCGTGCTAGGTTTATTTATTATAACCTTGTTGTAATAAATAGGACACTCGCCATTGGTTTGAGTTGCTTCTGATTGATAGTGAAACTCAAAATCTTGTATTACTTGATTACCACTTGCAAGATTTAAAGTAACGGTTTTTTCTTGAATATTTCCAATAAGTCCATCGTGTATATATGTAACAAGATTTCCATCTCTATCATAAATATCAGCAGTAGGTATAGAATTATCGCCTTCTGTAAATTGCAAACTTGCCCCACAACGCTCACGATATAAAGCGTCATCAGCCGCAGAACCTCTGCAAAATTTAATTACTCCGTTACTTCCATCTGCTCCAATTCCTAAATCGTCTATAAAGTTATAAACAAGTCCTTTATCATTGAAAGTTGTATGAGAAAGAGCATCACAATAATCAAACCTATTAATATACACATCACCTGCATTACCACTTAAATGGTTTGTTGCTTTTGTAGCGGTACAACTACTATCAATAAAGAGTGTATTATTAATTTGATTAACTCCTGTAATTCCAGCAGAAGCTATATTAACTATTAAATCAACATCTTTACGACAGATTGTGCCTTTAGTTTGTAAAGTATAACTACCATTTTCAGTGATGGAAATTTGTATATTATTTATATCTGATATTCTCTTTGCACTATTTGCCGTTGTACTATTTGAAAATTCACTGACAGTTATTACTTTACTCTTTGCCATTAGTTCTTAGTATACGCTCCTGTGTAAATTGGAATTCCGCCAGCAATACCAGCAATTGTAACATCGGCTGGGATATTGTCTGGGATAAGAGTATCTGGTCTCATAACATCAATAGAGTCAGCATAATATCCATCAGCTGTGAAGAATGATTGATAATTGTCGTGAACAGCCGCTTGCTTACTAAAGTCTAAAACTAAGGCTTTGTTTAAAGAAGCTTGACTGCTATAAGTTAAATTTGAAATAGGAATTGGGTCAACTGTAACGCTTGATAAGAATTGTCCACTGTCTGGAGTTACAGTTTGAGAATTTGCTTTTGGAGATATTGTTTTAGATTGTAAATTAACAGTAGCTTTTAAAGTGCCATCGTAATATCCCTTAGGAATGATTACACCAGCAGCATTATTAACTAACACTCCCGAGGTTGCCTTAGGCATAGAACCAATAACTTTGCCATTTTTACCATACGCAGTATATCCAGTTAATAATTGAGAACCATCTACAATTGTAGCGTCAGAAGTGTCTTTATATTTTGCAGGAATAGCGTTAACAATTACAGGGTTTAAACCACTATATCCACTATCTGGAGTAACAGTTTGTTGAGAAGTTGTAGGAGTTACAGTTTTTGATTGGTTCTTAACATCAGAAGCCACTGTAACTTGAATATTATTTCTTACAATAGTGTCTTGCGTACTTAAAGTATATGTTCCAGTTCCTAAACTAATTTTAATAGGGTCTCTTGAAGCATATAAAGTAGTTTCAGTAACCGTTTGGGCGGTTGTTTTAGGCGTATACTTTAATGTTCCATTGGCAGAGGTGGATAAACCTAGCAAGAATGGCAAAGAACAAACTAAGGTAGAGCCTTGAGTAATACCACCATTAGCATCATTTGAAATCACTATACCTGTAGCATTATCAAATTGACCAATTATCTTATTGCCGTCATAGCTTTTAACTATACAAGTTGCCATATTATTATATAATCCTTTCTAAATTTTCCTAATTTTACGTTTAATGTTCGTAAAATTATATTTATTTTCGTAAACTTTCGTAATTTATTATTCTTTTTCTAAAATATAACTTCCATCATAAGTATTAATATTACCAGTTATCTTTTCTCCTTGGGCATAAGCAGTTTTATCTAATGCAATATCAGCTTCAGAAGCTGTTGCGTCATACGTATCAATACCCATTGAAGATTTTGTAATATAAACTTTATTTTCAGCACCCCTTGTATATAAAGTCCAAAGTTGTCCATCTACAACCGCACTATAATATACATTATTAGAGGTTTTTCTTGTAAAAGGAAGGTTTAAATATTCTCCTGATTGAAGTTGTAATTTAATATGATTAGTAAATAATAAACTTTCATTAATTAAATCACTAACGCTAGGAATTACTACTCCATTTATATTATTAATATCACTATCTGTAATACTAATTAAAATAGGAGTAATTTGTCCAGCCGTTTGTGTAGTAGTTTGTACAGCCCCAAGAATAAAAAGTTTTGTCATTTGATTTTGTGGAGCCATACAAATAACGGGAGTTCCAATAGATAGAACCCCACAGTTTTGTATTCGCTTTACATCAGTATAAATTTTATCATTGATAGAAAGAGTATAATTTATACCCAGACTATCAACGCCTGTTAATATTCCATAATAGATTTTGTCATAAGGCAAAGTTTTATATGCTTCACTAAGCACATTATCTAATGCTTGCTCTAATGCAACTCTAATCTCTTTACCTGTTTGAGCATTTAAAGACATATTATGTTATACCCTTTCTATATTATATTCTCTTTGTTCTTCGTTGCATACTACCAATTTGTTTAATTTGTTCTATAAAATTAGTAACATCAACATCTTGCTCCTTAGTAGAAATATTACCTATATTAATAGATAGTCCACCACCTTGTTTATCCATTTGATTTACAAGGGCTTTTTGTTGTCCTTCAGTTAATACAAGTTCTCCTTTAAGAAGTTTAGTAATTTGTTCGTTTGGATTGGTGCGAACTCCGCCAATTACACCACCAGTATGCGAACTTGGAATATAAGGAGTTAAATTGCCAAATCTAGTTCCAGTTTTTCCCCATTCGTTAAAATAGTCTTGAGTATAAGAGCCTTTATATCCAGCACTTCTTGCAATAGAATCTATAACAGCAAGTTTACTAGCATAGTCCATTTCAAGCCAATCGGCTAATTTACCTGCTTCTCTATAATAAGCAAGCATAGCATCTTTTTCATCGCCTGTCATAGTAGACAGAATTTCTTGAAGTTGCTCTACGCCGTTTATTGCTTGAGATAAATCATCTAACCCAGCGTCTTGAATAGCCTTGGTAAGTTGTTCAGTTGCTGATTGCATAGCAGATTCATCTTTTACATATCTCCAACCTTGAGAAGTATAAGTTAAGACATATTTATTTTGAGCCTTAGCCAAAGCAAGTCTTGCTTCTTCTACGGCTTTTAGTTTTTCTTCTGTTTTTAGTTCTTCTTCTCGTTCGCTTTGAATCTTCTTTAAAAGATTTAACTTTTCATCTAATGTATTATAAGCAAAATCAGTTTGCTCAATAGTTTCTTTTAATGTAGTATATCTTTCAATAATACTATTAAACATCTGTATAACTTCAGGAGTTTGATTTTCCAAATTTAAAAGTTCTTTAACTTTGGCAATTACAGCGTCTATTGTAGCAATAGAATTAACTTGTGTATCTGCTAAATCTCCTATATCTACACCTTGCTCTAAGGCAAAAGTAGGAAGTGCTTGGAACTGTGCTATTAAATTACTAAGATTAAACACTTCTTCATCTTGGTAAACTTTTTGAAGTGCTGTAATTTGATTTTGTAACGAAGTAATTTCTTGATATGCTTCATTACCTTGAAGTTCTTTTAATAACTGATTATAAGTATTAGTCCAACCTTCTCTAAATTGTCTAATTTCTTCAACCGTAAACTTAGGCTCGCCCTTAGCACCAACATTCTTTAGTAGTGTGCGTTCTCGTTTACTTAAATATTCTTCTAAAGACATAGCTCGAGTACCAGTCCATAGTTCGCTTTTTCTAATAGCAGATGTATTTTTGCCTAAAGTATTAATCTGCTTTTGATAAGCGTCAATAGTCTTTTGAACTTCTGTTCTTTGAACATTAAATAAAGCCTTTAACTTTTCTTTTCTCGCATCTAAACTATCGTTTGCCAAGTCCATTTGAGAAGATACAAAGCCATAAGTTTCTGCTAAGTTCTTTTCGGCTGCATTTAATGCAGTAATTTCTTTAGCAGTTTTATTAATAGTTTGTGAGTATTCAAGATATACATCACGCTCTTTTAAAAATTCATCAAAACGTTCTTTTTGCTTAGTGGCATTTTCTGAAGCAAGAGTAATTGCTGCTTCCATATCAGCTTTAATTTTATTTATAATAGTTGTAACAGCACTCCATACTATTGTAATGCCTGTGATTGCAAGAGAAGCTATTTTTAATGCTTTGCTAAGCTTATTGGTAGAAGCAATATTTGTATTCATAGCAGCATTATTCAATTGCATTGCTTGAGTATTTTCATTAACAGCTTGCGTTTCAGCTTTAGTAGAAATTGTTTTACTTACAGAAGCTGCGTGATTAGCTCTAAAGCCTTTAGTTAAAGCCATAACATAATTGACTATTACTGGAAGTTTTATTCCTGCAACTAAACCCGAGATAGCAAACAAAACGTTGTGTAATCCACCAAGATAAGTAGCTAATTTTACAACACTCTTACCTGCGTCAATAAAGAATTTTAAAAGATTAGAATCTAAAGTTGCTTGAGCAAGTTCGTTCCACGCTTGCTTTAGTTGATTTAATTTACCTTGTACACTGTCAGCAAATTTACCTTCTTCTTCAATTGCGGAACCAGCAGCGTTTGCACTTTCTGTTATTACTTTATCAACAGTTTCCCAGTTTTGCATTAAAGCAACTAAAATTTTATTTTGTCTATTACCAGCAATTGCTTCTGTAACATATGCTTTTACTTCTGAACTTAATCCAGCCCAACGTGGTTGTAAGTCTGCTAAAATGTCATAGGTAGAACGTAATTCTCCATTAACATTATATACAGATACACCTTTTACATACTTATCAAATACAGACTGAATCTTAGCAATAACCTTGGTGTTATCTTCGCCGTCTTCTGTAACTTTTCTAATTCTTTGTGAAATAGCATTCAAACCTTGGCTCGCAACTTCAGCGTTACGCATAACTTCGGTTACGGCTGTTAATAACGCCATAGTCTCTTCAATTGAAGTTCCTGATTGAGCCATAACAGCAGAAATTCTAGTCATACCGTCAGTTAAGTCATCGGTGTCTACTGCAAAGTTATTTGAAGTGTGGTTCAAAAGGTCTAGAACTCTATTGGCAGATGACGCTTCTAGCCCAAAGCCTTTTAATATTGCTATAAGAGAAGAAGCGGCTTCTTCAGTATTTGTAATACCATCAGCAACATTTGTCATTCTTATAGCAACTTCAGCTAAGTCAAAAGATTGATTTAATTCATAACCTGCTTTTTTAAATTGGGCAACTGCAAGCAAAGCTTGGTCTGCGGTGCTATAAACTTTATCAGCTAGTTCATTAGCTTTATCTATAACGCCACTTAATTCTTTATTAGTTAGGTCGGCAACTTTATTTAATTCAACTATTGCGTCATCAAGCTTTTTAATTTCTTGAATCATACTCCTAATAGCTTTTACTAAACTTGCAAATGTTACTGTAGCAGCAGACCAGACCATAAATTTCTTGAACGCTTCTTTAAATTGTTCACCAACACTTAATGCTCTTTTGCCTGTATCAGAAAGTTGTCGATTGAATACCTTAATCGCTTCAACCTTTTCTTTCCCTGTTAATTTGCTGATTCTATCTAATTCTTGAGTGAAGTAGTTAATTTGTTGTGCTGTTAATTTACCATTTTGTTTAAAATATGTAAATCTTTCTTGTACATTTTTTAACGCAAGATTGGCTTCTGTATTATGCGTTTTTAAAGTTTGTTGAGTAGATATTAATTTACCCGTGCCGTCAGTTACAACTTTTAATGTTTTATTTGTTCCAATAGCATAAGTATTAACTACTTTAATAACTTTACCAAGTTCATTATATGCTTTTACTGAACTTTCTAGTTTTGCACTAGGTTCAATATCTTTTATATTAAATGGCTTAGTAGAATTATCTATTCCAAGATTAGTTACACTAATACTACCTAAGGCTTTCTTTATCGCCGCTTTGAATTGTGCAGCCATATAATCAACATCAAAATTTACTTTTACATTATTAACCGCTACATTATATTTCGATAACAAATCTCGTAACTCTTTAGGACTTGTTACTATCTTAACGCCAACGCCAACATAATAATTATATTGTGCCATAACTACCTCCTTCCTTATTTATTAGACGCTTTTTGATAAGCATAACTTGTCAAAGCAGCAACTAACTGTGAAGCATTAGTTACGCCTGGCAAATCTAATTCATCAATATTTAAAATGATATTTTTTGCCTTCTCTCTTATAGCAGAAAGAATTGCTTGTAATTTATTTGTATCTATAGAAGTTAAATTCTTATTAGGACTATCTCCTACATAGCCACCAGTTCTACCTAAACCAAAGAATTTACTTAGGTCTATTCCTGTTGCTGTAGAATTTTTTTGTGAGTCATAATATTTCTTTGATAACTCTGGGTCGCCAAAACTATCTAAAGTTTTTAATTTACTTTCCCAATCAGAAGCGAGCCAATTAGATAAATTTCCTGCTTCTCTAAAATATGTTCTCATATTATCTAATACAGAACCACTAGCAAGCGAATAGATACTACGTAATGCCTCTATTCCAGCAATAGCCTGAGATAAATCATCTAGCCCTGCATTTTTTAAAGCACTATCTAATTCTGCTTGAGCTTCTTCTAGGGTACTCTTTTCAACTATATAACGCCAACCTTCTTTAGTGCGTACTAACATATGAGTTCTTTCAGCTTCAGCTAGTTTTTGTCTAGCTTCTTCAATAGCTTTTAACTTTTCTTGTCGCTCTAATTCTTTTTCTCTATTACTTTGAATATCTTTAAGTTCTTGTAATTTATTTCCTAAGTATTCAAAAGCATAATCTTTATTTAAAACAATATCAAGTTGCTCTTGGTAAGCCTTTAATAAAGACTCTATATAAAGCTGAGCTTCTCCACTCAAAGAACCATCACTAAGTTCTTTTTCTATATCAGCAACTAAGGCTTCAATAGATTTATACATAGTAAGTTGAGTTTTCGCTGTTTTATCTAAAGAAAAATCAGCAGCATTTAAAAACTCTCCTATTTTAGTACGTAATTCTATAATCTTAGGATTACCTTCAAGGTCAGCGGCTAAACCTAATTGTTTCCATTCATTGTAAAGTTGTTCGTAATATTCTAAAGCGGCTTGCCATTCGTCCCTATGCGATGCACTAATATTCTCATTAGAAGCCATACTCCTAAGCATTTTTATTTTTTCTTCAAAAGAAGCTTCCTGAAATGCGTGTATTCTACCTTTACCCGCAGAACTTTGTGTAGCATTATACCAATAACTTGGAAGTTTGTTAACAGCCATAGCATTAGCAGTATCTTCCACTACTTTTTGTCTTGCTAAAGCTTGTTGTCTTATAATGTCGGCAATTACTTCAATTTTATCGGTTCTAGTTCCTAATTGAGCTATTTCATTATCTATTCCATAAAGAGCAAATTGCTTTTCTAATACATTTAATTTATTTACTTCAGAAGCAGTAGCGTCAGTTTTTGTGATAAGTTTAATATATTCATCATAATTACTCATTAGAGTATCGTATTGAGATTTATTCTTATCGTAAAATTTTTCAGCTTCTTCTGCTTCTTTTTTCATAGACTCTGTAATACGAGAATCTATAAATTGAATAGCTGTATAAACTGCAATTAAAGCTGTTATAACTATAGATATATGTTTTAAGGAAGCGGTTAACCCATTAACTGTATTGGTTGCTGCATTAGTAACCTCTCCATAACTACGTTCGGCAATAACATATTCTTTGCCCATAACCGTCATTACTTGGTATTGATAAGTAAGACCGTTAATCTCAGTAGTTAGTCTGATAACATTTGTTCTTAAAGAGCTAATAAGGAGTATAATTTGAGGTAGTTTCCAAGCTAGTATAATTATGCCCAAACGCCCTAAAATCTTGAATAAGCCCCCTAAATCAGTCCCAAATTTAACAATACTAATTAATATATCTAGTATTCCTTTTTCTGTGTCTGAAGTTAAACTTCTTAGAGCAAATTCTTGAATAGCTTGTTTCAACGCATTTAACTTACCTTGAACACTTTGTAAAACTTTTTGTTCTTCTTCCTTAGCTGAGCCATAAGCATAAGCACTTTCTACAATAACTTTTTGAACATTTGTCCAGTTGCTCATAATAGCCGCTAAAACTTTATTTTGTCTATTACCAGCTAACAATTCAGTAATATAAGATTGTGATAAAGATGATAAAGTATCCCACACAGTAGCAAGGTCAGCTAATACATCATAAGTAGAACGAAGCTCTCCAGTTTGCTTGTCGTAAACTGAAACTGCTCCCCTAGTATATTTATACAAACCTTCTTCTATCTTAGATATTACTTGACTATTATCTTGTCCATCTTCAGTTACTCTACGCATTCTCTGTGAAATTGTATTTAGACCTTGACTGACTACTTCAGCATTTCTTAAAATTTCAAAACCACCTGTTAAAAGACCAACAGTTTCTTCATAAGATGTACCAGTCTGTGCCATAACGGCTGATATTCTTTGCATACCGTTAGTTAAATTATTAACATCAACGGCGAAATTATTAGATATATGATTTAATACGTCTAGAACTCGACCAACTTCAGTAGCCTCCATATTGAAACCTCTTAAGATTGCAATAAGAGAAGTCGCTGCATCTTCTGCATTTTCTATTCCATCTGCTACATTAACAGTACGTAAAGCAGTTTCTGCTAAGATAAATGATTGGTCTAAACTATAACCAGCCTTTTTAAATTGTGCCACCGCTCTTAACGCTTCGTCAGCAGTTGTAGATACCCTAGAAGCCAAAGCATTTGCGTCTTTTTGAACTTTAGCGATTTGCGTTTGTGAAAGGTCTGCTACTTTATTAAGTTCTACCATTGCATCATCAACGGCTTTTACTTCTTTTACTAATTTCTTAATAGAATTAATAATACCAAAGAAACCAACAGTAATAGTTATCCAAGATGTAAACTTTTGTAGATTCTGCTTAAATATACCAAGCCAAGACTGACTGCGTTTGCTAATATCGGCAAGTTCTGTTTGAATTTTTCTTAATGCTTCTAGTTTATCTTTGCCTGTAAGTTGATTGGTAGCCTCTAATTCATCAGTAAAACGCCTAAACTGAACTTTAGAAAGTTTACCAATTTTACGTAAGTTATTTAGTCTAATCTTCAATTCTTCATATCTTCTAGTAGTATCACTTGCTCTAGTAGTAAGAGTTTTAGTTAAAGAAATTAACCCCTGTCCCTCTTTAAAAGTGGCTCTAAGAGTCGTATTTAAATCTTGCTGATATTTATACATTTCAGTAACTGAAGGTGGTTTCTTTAAAGAAAATCTACTAGTAGTAGAAAATTGTTCAAGAATTCCCATCTTAGAAACATCATCTTTACCAAGTCCGCCAATAGGACTTGTAGGAGTCGCCACTTTACTAGCAATACCACTTCCACCACTGCCACTACCTGTAGCAAGTCCTACCATATAACCTAAATTAGAATTTTTTAATACATTCCTAATTGCTGTATTAAAACCACTTCGTAACCCAGTAGTACTAAACTTAAGTCGAATTCCAGTTGCCAAAACTTTATCTGCACTAAGTTTGTTAAGTTGTTCTTGAATATCTTGAGCAGTTGTAGTAATCTGTATTCCACTGGATATATAATAATTAGTGCCAGTTATTTTATTAGCCATATTTCCTCATATACCTCCTTTCTTCAATAATTAAATTATTTATTGTGTAATCTTGGTTGTCCATCAGGTTGACCAACAGGAATACAACCAACTTTTTTGAATGCTTTGTTTAATAGTGTAGCATAATTTGCCTTTGCCCATTCATAGGTTTTCTCAAACATTCCTACTTTTTTCCAAGGTTTAGGTATTAATTTGCCACGGATTCTTTTCGCCATATTACCACAATAGTGTGAATCTGGGTCGATAGTCATTCCGTGTTCTAGCCATTTAATCATATGCCAAGATACATACTTTCCATTAATTGTATTATCACCAGCCGTAGGAAAATTTCCATAATTTTCACTAGCGTCATACGTAAACTTAAATCTTGACCAACCACCAGTTGCAGGACTTGCATCTGCTTCTTCTTGTAGTTGTAAAAGAGTTGTATCTATATAAATAAAACCTTCAACTTTTTTATTGTTATGAACTATAATTTCTCTTTTTATATACTGTTTAAAAACATCTACATTAATATTTCTACTTTTGAAGTTCTTTTTAAACTCTTTTATAACAGAGTCCAAAACGCTAGACATCACAGTATATAAAAACATCGAGCCGAAAATTCGGTCAAATTCTGAATGGTTTTTAAACACCACCATAAATTATAAATCCTTTCTTCAAAACTTCAAAAATAGCCTATTTTTAAGCCTTAAATCGCAAAATAAAAAGCAATTTAAAAATAAAATAGGTTAGTAAAAAATAGGACTAAGAGTATTGTTTTTCTTAGTCCTATAGATTTATAAAAGTTTATTTCTATTTATTTACCTTTTACCTACCTTCAACAGCAGAATCTACATCTTCACGTATTTTCTCTAAGCGTGTAGTTTCTTCAACAGAAGGTTTTGGCTTTTGAGTTTTACGTTCTTCTCTTGCTGCTTGTTTGGTAGTTTCTGCAACTGTCTTATTAATTAAAAGTTCCATTAGTTCTGGATTACTTTTCTTTAATGCTTCAAGAGTTGCTCCCATTTGCTCCATACTAGAATCTAGTTCGGCTGATGTTGGAATATGTGAAGCTACAAGATTTAAACTATGTATAGTAATTTGATGATTAATAGTTTCTTCTATTAGGTGCCAAATTTCTTCTCTGTTTTCTACAAGTTTTAAAATATCTTGTAAAAAGCGTGAAGATAAAAGACGAAGATATTTAGCTTCAGGGTCATCAAAATCAATTTCTACATTAGCTGAATATCGCAAAACTAATAAATCAAAAATAGATTTTATTGCTGGAAGTTTATTAACTTCTAAATTCTCTGGGTCGAAATCTTCAAAGAAATTAGAAATACAATAGTTAACTAACTCGTTAACTTCTTCTGGCATTAAAAATGTTTTTACTATAATAGTTTTTCCTTTGTATTTAAATTCGGTAAATAAATCTTCATTAAGTTCTTCAAGACTAATAATATCTTCAAATTTAATATCTTGAGCAAAACTCTCTGATTTTAATTTTTTCATTCTATAAGTATTCCTTTCTATAAATTAAAATTATTAAGCACTAATAGCAGTTTCTGGTGTAAACTTAAAGAATCCATATCCTGGATTATTAGTATATGAACCAGTTGTTGGATTATGAATAAATTGCATTTGAACATCAATCGTGCTCCAAACAGCATTGTAAAAAGTAACTTGACCTTTGAAAGTATAAAAATTTACATCACTGTTGTATGAAATAGGCATATAAGCCTTCATTGTGTCATCGCCTATTTTGGCATTAAATGAAAACATCTTATAATTACCATCTATGATTGCTTTTATTGCTGCAGAACTAAGTAGAGTATCACTACTTGTAAAAGGTCTAAGTTTACCTTGTTTTGTAATATCAGTCTGATATTCTGCCATAATAGATGTAAAATCTATAGTTTCATTTGTGTCATAACAAGTAGGGTTAGGAGATTCTTCTATTAAAATTGTAGCAATACCTGAATCTTCATCTAATGATAGATATATAGTAGGTTCGCCAGTATTTAATCCTTTAACTGGAATTAAAATAGTATTATAGTTACCTTTTACAATTGTAACTTTAGTTAATTGATTACTATCTATCCAGTACTTACTAGGTAATAGTATACTTAAATTAGCGTCTATGTAGGTAATATCTGTATTAATTGTAATTTTGAAATTATTGTTATCTTGTATACCAGCTCCAAAATAATATACATTACTGTCACTCCTATAGTTAGAATCACTGATAGTATACCCATACGATTTAAAAGCAGTTTGATAAGTATAGTTATAAAATCGTATTGTTGAAGAAGCTGACCTAATATATACTGTACACCCATAAAGTGTATTACTTGAAGTTACTTGAGCCGAAGTATATTGAAAATTTTCACTATAGGTGTTAGTGAAAGTATAATCAGTATAACTAATTGAACTTACACTAGCTTTTAGCCTTATAATAACCTTTTCAGGAGCAGCTTTTATCAAATTCGCTTGTTCATCAGTAATCATAACATCACTACTACTAGGAGTGCCATATACTTCAATTATTTGTTGACCAGAGTTACCCCCCCC